>ENA-OSJC01000691-OSJC01000691.1-marine-metagenome-genome-assembly--contig:-NODE-691-length-31639-cov-11.595748_pt1 | contig 31639 bp, 29 predicted proteins | sample MGYA00237885_ERZ534234 | MGnify/ENA primary metagenome ERZ534234 (study PRJEB26413, sample SAMN06343907) | marine metagenome | isolation source: coastal waters | place: Atlantic Ocean: West Antarctic... | reverse complement strand
ACTTGAGCCACACCAGCGACAACGACGGCCGCAAGAAAGGTAGGATAGGAACCCAGCTCTTCAATAGCTCCATAAACAATCACTGCTAGACCAGCGGCTGGACCGCTAACACCAAGAGGACTACCGCTTAACGGAGCGACAATAAGACCTCCTATTATACCAGCAATTAATCCTGAAAATAACGGAGCACCTGATGCTAAAGCTATCCCTAGACATAATGGTAATGCGACTAAGAAAACGACTAACGAACTAGGTAAGTCGAACTTAAAATTTGAGGCTATACTTTGATCTTGCATCTATGTTTTTCTTGGGTGCGATTGTGAGTCCAATTATACAAAGAACCCTGTTAATTCTCTTAAGTTTAATTTTTATACTCACCATTTATATTTTTTATAATCCACTTGTCAATAAATGAAAAAATGCACATTGATGAGCATTCAATTTTTATCGTTCTTTGTAGCATGCTCAGTTACAGCGAACATATCAATCATCCAAATGCACCCTGGGTCACATTTGTACACGGAGCTGGAGGTTCAAGTACCATCTGGTACAAGCAACTTCGCTCGTTTCAGAGCAAATTTAATGTTTTATTGATCGACTTAAGAGGCCATGGACGCAGTAAAAACGCGTTTTATGAAAAGATAAAAAATTATAGTTTCACTACCATTGGAGATGAGATCTTAGAGGTTTTGGATCATCTAAAGATTCAGAAAACGCATTGGGTCGGCATTTCCTTAGGAACAATTATCATCAGAGAAATCACGGAACGTCATCCGCATCGCACCATAAGCATGATTATGGGTGGCGCCGTCATGAAACTTAACAAGCGCGGACAAGTGCTAATGAGAGCAACTGATGCCTTAAAAAGCATTATTCCATACATGATTCTTTATAAGTTTCTATCGTGGATTATAATGCCGAAAAAGACACACAAGGAATCTCGTAATCTTTTCGTCAGAGAGGCTAAAAAATTATATCAAAAAGAGTTTTTAAGATGGTTCACCTTAGTGGTTGAAGTTAATCCTTTATTAAAATATTTTAGATTTAAGGACAGTAAAGTTCCCACCTTATATATCATGGGAAGTGAAGATCATATGTTCTTGCCGAGCATTCGGAAAATTGTCGCTAGCCATCAAAGCGCTCTTCTTCATGTTATAGAACAATGCGGGCATGTTGTGAACGTAGAGCAACCCGAGATATTTAACGCGGAGGCGATACAATTTTTGATCTCCATTGATTCTAAAAAGTCAGAATGAAATTATCATTACTCACCTTCAAATGGACCGCTCTTCTAGAAGGCGCTTCGTTTGTCATTTTATTGTTCATCTGTATGCCATTGAAATATGGAGCAGCTATTATGTTGCCAAATAAAATAATGGGAATGGCCCATGGAGTACTGACGGTAATCTATCTTTTTACTTTGATAAATTTTGCCATTCAATACAAAATAGGTTTCGCAAAAACATTATTATTTTTAATCATGTCTTTCTTACCGTTTGGAACGTTCTACGCAGAAAGAAAATGGTTGAGACCACTAGAGGCCTAGCCTTCCATCGTGTTGATTCTCAGAAGTAATTCCTGTGCCTCACCTGCAAGCTTGTCGCTTTCTGTTCTATTCGTATGACTCAGTTGATAGCTTTTTTCAATCATAGCATCATATTGTGCTTCCAATTTCTCTTTCTCTGTTTTCTTCTTGAATAAACCAAACATTGCCTTTATTTTTAGGTATTAACAAATCAACGACATGGTTGTTTTAAATAAACTCCTTATTATTTGCGCAACATTATTGTTGATGGGTTCTTGCCAACGTATTATTCCAACACCTGCACCTACTTCAGAAGCCACTATACTTAGAGGCACTGACTTTAGCCAACTGCCAAAAATTGAGCAACAAGGCTTTATTTTCTACACTCAGGACTCCACCGCGATCGATCCGTTGCTTTTATTGAAAGATAAGGGAATCAATTGTATTAGGTTAAAAGTGTGGAATAATCCTACTGGAGACGGCTCGTTAAACGAATTAATGCCTTTAGTGCAACGAATTAAAAATCATGAATTACTGCTGATGTTAACGCTTCATTACAGCAACAGCTGGTCAGATCCCGGACAGCAGGTCATACCAAGTCAATGGAGTAATTTAAGCCAGGCAGTGCTTCTGGATAGTGTGTACAGTTTCACTCGGAATGTCATAGAGTTGTTGGAGCCAGATTACGTTCAAATTGGCAACGAAATAAATCATGGATTCATGCATCCTGCTGGATTACGCAATGGTAACGGGAACTTCCAACATCTGCTTCAAGCAGGAGTGTCTGCTGTAAAATCTGTAGACACCTCCATTACGACACTTATTCACTTTGCAGGTTATACTAATGCACAGGCCTTCTTTCAAACGATCGATACTATTGACTTCGATGCTGTTGGGCTGTCCTATTATCCCATGTGGCATGGTAAGAATCTTAGTGATTTAGAAACTGCTTGTTTCGACTTACGAGATGATTTAGGCAGACCGGTATTCCTGCTGGAAACTTCCTATCCGTTTACCCTTGATTGGGCAGATTGGACAAACAATCATATCGGGAGTACTGATCAAATTATAGATGATTTTCCACCAACCAGACATGGACAAGCAGCATTCATAGCTGCGATGAGGCAAATTTCAGATTCACTAGGAACTGGACTCGTGTATTGGGGGGGCGAATTGGTTCCATATATGGGCCCACAATCTCAACAAGGAAGTCCCTATGAAAATCAAGCACTTTTCAACTTTAACGGGGTAGAACTACCCGTAATAAGTGCTTTGGGCAATTAAAACATAATAATTACTTAACGGGTATTTCTACTGGATTTAGTATTACCGAAACCTCCTCTTAAATTACTCCCACCGTGGTTCTCCCCCCTTCTATAAGCAATACGTAAACTGGTTTGAAGGTCCTTCAAGAACATAAGCCTAGTGTCTGGCAGTTTGAAAATCAAGTCCATTCCGGGGAGCTGATGAATCTTGATCTGACGAATCGCACCTATACGCTGGAGGCTGATGTCATTATCCTCATATCCCAAATCACCCGCAGTAAATACAAATGTATAACCCATCTCGTCCGTTGTATAGGCCACATCTTCGAAGGAGTGCAACATAACGGTGTCTGATTCGCCCCTAATCTCTAAAAAGGTATGATCGGGGGCTTTAAAAAACGTTGCTCCTTCGCAGGCGACGGTAAACATAAGTCTAAACCGCTCTTGGTTATTTTCTAAACCATATTGAGCTGATAATACAACAGTCGTATCTCCGCTGGATACCAAGTTAAGTGGAAAGATCTTTGCAATAGGTCGATTCATTGCGTCAAAATCAAAAATCACTTGTATATTTTGTTGACCAAACAAGTTAGCTACTGAAAAAAATGCGATGAATGCTATAATTAAAGTCCTCATAAGGTGTTTTTTAAATTACATTTCAGGGCAATAAAGACTATGTCTTGGCCCTTTAAATCCACTATTTCTGTTTTAAGCTCGAGAAGTATGGACAAAACAAATTTCATGCCATTATAAACACTTCAGGACAGGTAGCAACAGGCACCACTACTTTTATTAATTGAAATTTCGAATACTTCAGTAATGATATGAAACGCGTCATTAGAACGGGGAGCCCTTGAAAAATATCAGTACTTTTGCACTTTAAATCATAAATTTTCAATGATCAACAAAGCAGACAAATTTATTGATGTAGACGCGTTAATCAAGGAGAAAAACCCTGGCATACACAGATTTATACCGCGTTTTATTCTTCGTTATTTAAGCGAGACTGTCATTCATGAATCCCAATTCAATGAGTTCATGACCGAGCATTTTGACGTCCTTAACTTTGATTTCTGTAGAGCAGTTTGTGAACACTTTGATGTAAAAGTTCGTGTTGAAGGACTTGAAAACATTCCAAAGGAAGGTGGCGTTATTTTCGCTGCTAATCATCCGTTGGGAGGAATGGACGCCATGGTTGTAATGTCTACAATGGATCAATGTCGCACAGATGTCAAGTTTCTTGTTAACGATGTTTTAATGAATATCCCGAACCTAAAGAAGCTTTTCGTAGGTGTTAATAAATTTGGGCTTACCGCGCGCGACGGAATTAGAGCCGTTGATGAGGCCTTTGCTGCAGACAATGCGCTGTTCATTTTTCCAGCGGGCCTAGTAAGTAGAATGACCCAGTACAAGGTGATCCGAGATTTAGATTGGAAAAAAACATTCGTTACTAAATCTAGGAAGTATAACAAACCCATTGTACCTGTACACATCAGTGGGCAACTTTCTAACAGATTCTACAGGCTGGCTAAAATTCGAAAATTTTTAGGCATACGAGTAAACGTAGAAATGTTACTGCTAGCGCAAGAATTATTGAAGCAAGGTGGAAAGACTATTGTCGTAAAATATGGCAAGCCTATTCTGCCTTCAGAGCTTAATAAAAGCATCAAGGATCAAGAATGGGCATATGAGATTAAGAAACGTGCCTACAACCTCTAAGAATCCTCAATCATTGCATTTTTAAGAAGTATATTTGCGGTATGTTAGATCTTAGCTATATACGCCCCGCAATATCAGTAGAGATACTAAAATCGGAGCTTACAAAAGAGCGTTTCATTCGCTATACCTCCAAGCTCAACAATGAAATTTATATTGTTAATGTACATAATGCTCCAAATGTTGTTCAAGAAATTGGACGACTGCGTGAGCTTACCTTTGCAAGCTCTGATGGCGGCACGGGTAAACCAGTAGATTTAGACGAGTTAGATCTTAGTAACACTCCTTACCAGCAATTGATTGTCTGGAATCCTGAGGAAGAGGAAATTTTAGGAGGATATAGGTTTATAGATGGTGCGGTGATTGCTGCAAAAGGAGACTGGAAACATGATCTTTCCATGGGGCATTATTTCAACTTCTCAGAAAAATTCATACAAGATTTCCTTCCTTACTCTATTGAACTTGGTCGTAGTTGGGTTCAACCGAAATACCAGCCAGCTGTTGACCCTAGAAAAGGCATGTTTGCACTCGACAATATATGGGATGGACTAGGCGCTATATGTCTTACCTATAAGCACATGCGGTACTTTTATGGCAAGGTCACCATGTACCCGAGTTACCAAAATGATGCTCGCGATTTAGTGCTCAACTTTTTACAATACTATTTCCCAGACAAGCAACTGTTAATGACACCTCATGACGCCTTGACTGTACCTAAAATTGAAGGACTGGAGTTATATTTTCCTAGGGACGCCCATGATTTCGCTTCAGCCTTTAAGAAAGGGCAGCGCGGACTGAGTAAATTAGTCAGTGTACATGGCGAAAGTATTCCACCATTGATCAAGCAGTACATGGGTTTAAGCCCCGCTATGGTTACTTTCGGAACCTTTGTAAACAATGACTTTGGAGGTGTCGAGGAAACGGGTATTTTGATCCCTGTGGATTCTATCTACGAAGAAAAGAGAAATAGATACCTCACATTTTAAAATAACTTGGCTTTACGGCTGTTCTTTCGGTGGGTTTTAACCACCTCTAGTTACTATGATGAATTTCAACCTAGAATTGCCTACACATTTATTTTTCGGAAAGGAGCAACACCTTCAGATTGGCAACCTTATACCCGGAAACGCGAAAATTTTAATGACTTATGGTGGTGGGTCCATTAAGAAAAACGGAGTTTACCAAAACATACGGGCAGCATTAAAAAACCATCAGGTCACTGAATTCGGAGGTATTGAGGCCAATCCAGAATATAGTACACTTTGCAAGGCCTTAGAAATCATTAAGACGGAAAAAATTGACTTTCTTCTTGCGGTTGGTGGTGGTAGTGTGATCGATGGCACAAAATTCTTATCATCAGCGGCTTTATTTCAAGGAGAAGATCCTTGGGAAATTCTTGACAAAGGAATCAGAACAGAGACTGGAATGCCCTTTGGAGTGGTATTGACATTACCCGCAACAGGATCAGAAATGAACAGTGGCGCCGTAATTAGCCGAAAGGAGATTGGGCAAAAGCGGGCTATGGGTGGACCAGGACTTTTCCCTAAGTTCAGTATTTCTGACCCCTCTGTAGTCGCATCTCTTCCTCAAAGACAATTGGCTAATGGACTCGTAGATGCCTTTACGCATGTTATGGAGCAGTATATGACCTACCCGACCTCCGCTACATTGCAAGACAGAATAAGCGAAGGAATTCTTACAACCTTGATAGAAATTGCTCCCAAAGTAATGGACGCTCCAGACGATTATAACACCGCTGCAAACTTTATGTGGTGTTGTAACATGGCATTAAATGGTATTATCCAAAAAGGCGTTCCAAACGATTGGTCTATTCATGGAATTGGACACGAACTGACCGCAGCATACGGTATAGATCATGCACGAACTCTAGCCATTGTTTTGCCGAGTATGTACCGTTATAAGATCAAGCAAAAACAGGAAAAACTAGCACAATATGGGCGGCGAGTACTTGGTTTATCCGGGGATGATTTATCCATAGCATCAGAGGCTATAGATCGAACAGAGGCCTTTTTCAATTCTTTAGGAATAGGAACAAAAATCACTGATTACAATATTGACAAACCACAGGAATTCCCGGCAAAAATTTGCGATGCGATGGAAGCACAGCGTGCCATAATTTTGGGGGAGCATAAGGACATCAAAAGAGATGACGTCTTTAATGTGCTAAATATGGCGATTTAAAACTGAAGCTTTAAAAATAAAAAGAGCAGCCCTGAAATTCATATAATTTCAGGGCTGCTCTTTTCTAAAACGTTTTATTCATTATGCTCTGACAGAGATAGCTTATGAAGCAAGCCCTCTAAAGCTAAGCGATAAGAATCAAGACCGAAACCGCTCACTGAGGCAATGCATTTCTGACCTATTAAACTGGTATGTCTAACCGCCTCTCTTGCTAGTGGATTGGAAATATGTACTTCAACTACCGGAGCTGAAATAGCTGATATACAATCCATTAGAGCCACAGAGGTATGGGTATACCCACCTGCATTAAATAAAACTCCATCAAATTTTCCCTCTGCAGTTTGCAATGAATCTATAAGCTCACCTTCGACATTAGACTGGTAGTATTTGAACTCTGCAACGTCATTGTAAACCGCTGCTAGTTCCTCAAAAAAGGATTGAAAATCTTGAGTTCCGTAAACATCAGGTTCACGAGTTCCTAAAAGATTCAAATTAGGACCGTTAAGAATTAATATCTGCATTTGGTAAAGTTACCTATTGATGAACGAAATTAGAGTTATGAATTGGACAGAATGTATAGATAGTTATTTAGAGCATCTGCAGTTCGAGCGTGGTTTGAGTAAAAACACCCTACTCGCTTATGAAAGGGACCTCAAAAAACTCTCTATAGTGTGCAGTTGTGACCCAGATAAGTCTACAGCTGAAGACATCAGCAACCTTTTGTCCGAATTGCATGCAAAGAATATCAGTCCTAAATCGCAAAGTCGAATTCTAAGTGCCATGCGTGGATTTTACAGCTGGATGCAAGAGGAAGAGTTGATAGAGCAAAACCCCTCTTTACTTTTTGAAAACCCACGGGAAGGAAGGCGGCTACCAATCGTATTGAGTGAATCTGAGGTACAGGCGATTCTTGATATTATTCCCATGAATGAAGTTCATTCCTCGCGAGATAAAGCCATCATTGAATTACTGTACGCTTGCGGGCTGCGTGTAAGTGAAGCATGTGGACTCCAACGTTCTTTATTGCGCCTAGAGGAAGGTTATATAATAGTCACAGGAAAGGGCAATAAGCAGCGGTTAGTACCCGTGCACAAGGAGGCAATCAAATTTCTCTTGTTGTACCTCGAGTATGAACGACCACATCAAAAATGTCATAGCAACCATAGCGACACAGTGTTCTTAAGTAATCGAGGGAGCGCCTTATCTCGTCAAAGTGTGTTTATCAAACTGCGTAGATTTAGTGAGATGGCGGGAAATAAAAAAACCATATCCCCACATACCATGCGCCATAGTTTTGCCACGCATCTTATGGAACGTGGGGCGGATTTGCGCATTGTGCAGCAACTGTTGGGACACGAGAGCATCACAACAACAGAGATTTACACCCATGTCAGTGCAGCGCAACTAGGAGCGAAAATTGCGCAGTACCACCCATTGAATAAAAAACGTAGTTAAAGATGAAAATAATTCTCACCTGTTTTGCATTGTTGTTTCTTTATTCTTGCAGTTCTGACTATGAAACGTACAACGATCAAATGGATGGAATGTACGCTTGTCACGAGCGTAGCAACTATGACTATACATCATTATACGACGCTCTGGCGCCACTTACGACTGGATATATGTTGAGGTAGCTATGAGTTCTTATCAGAGTATAGAGGACTATAAAGGGTGGGTGTTCAACTTAAACTATGATGGCACTTTTGAGTTGAATCAAAATGGTACAAATACCGTAATGGAACATTGGCTTATTGAAAAAAGTTGAGCCAGCTTTCAGATGAATACGCAACCGATTATAGAGTCTGTTTGGGGTGAAATTATAATATGTAACCCTTATATTATGTTCATGAACAGCCCCGTTGACGGCCCTGACCATTTATACGAAAAACGATGAATATTGACAATATTATACAAAAACAGCGTGATTTTGCACCCATTCTTGCTCAAAAACCTCTGAAATACAGATTAGACAAACTGGGTAAATTGCGTGCAGCCTTAAAAGGTGAATGGCAATCTGCCCTGGTTGAAGCCATGCAGAAGGACTTTGGGAAGGGTGAGGTAGAAGTACTCCTATCAGAGATCTTACCTACGCTGGATAATCTAAAAATTCTTATTGGCAAGAGCAAATCCTGGAGCAAGCCCCAAAAGATTAAAACACCAATAACGCTGTTTGGATCAACCTCCTACACTCAAGTACAACCTAAGGGAAATACGTTGATTATATCCCCTTGGAACTATCCGATTTTCTTGACACTTCACCCACTAACCAGTGCGTTTGCAGCAGGAAATACTGCCGTCATCAAACCTTCTGAGCACACCCCACATACTTCAGAGGTCATCTCACAATTAATAGCAAGTATTTTTGACGAATGCGAAGCGTGTGTCGTTCAGGGTGACCGAGTGTTCTCTCAAGACCTGCTCAAACGCAGGTTTGATCATATTTTTTTTACTGGCTCTACAGAAGTAGGGAAAATAGTCATGGAAGCCGCAAGTAAGCACCTCACGACGGTGACTTTGGAGTTAGGAGGTAAAAGCCCAACAATTATTGACAATACAGCCAATGCTTATGCAGCAGGACAGCGCATAGCATGGGCGAAGTTTACCAATGCAGGACAAATATGTATCGCACCTGACCACATCTATGTCCATGAAGCTAAGCTGGAAGACTTTAATAAAGGAATTACAGAGGCTGTTTCGCAGTACTACGGTAACGACCCAATACATAGTTTAGATTATGTAAAAATCGTCAACCAAGGGCATTTCAAGCGTTTAAAAAATATGCTAGAAATTGCTCAGACAGAAGGTGGCGAGATTATCATAGGTGGCGAATATTCAGAAGAGCATCGCAAGATAGAACCTACTGTTATTGTGAATCCTCCCAAACATAGCGCTATGATGAAGGAAGAGATTTTCGGACCTTTACTTCCCGTATTTACCTTCACTGACCTAGAAGAGCCTATCGCTGAAATCAATAGCAGAGAACATCCTCTAGTCGTCTATATCTACAGTAAGAACAAAAGGAATATTAAACATATTCAACGCGTAACAAAAGCAGGATCAACCGGGGTTAACATTAGTCTTTTACAGATCGCGAATAACTTTTTACCCTTTGGTGGTACTGGACATAGCGGTATGGGCAAAACAAACGGACATGCTGGATTTCTTGAGTTCAGTAATAGGCGAAGTTACTTTTACCAGTGGGGAGTCCCAATAAATAAAATACTATCCGCTCCTTACAACCAACGAAAACTAAACATCGTAAAGACTTTATTAAAAAGATTTTATTGACTTTTAATTTATCTCGTAAAGTAAAAACCCCCATGAGAAAGCCTCATGGGGGTTTTATAGTCTCCAAAAAATCGAGATTATCCGACTTTCACAAGTTCTACCTTAAATAGCAACGTTGCGTTAGGAGGTATAACTCCACCAGCACCTGCTGGTCCGTAACCTAAATCCGAAGGAACCACTAAAGTCGCTTTAGACCCTTCATTAAGCAATAGAATACCCTCATCCCAACCAGGAATTACTTGACCCACTCCTATTGTAATGGCAATGGGCTCACCACGCTGGAACGAACTATCTACCACAGTCCCGTTGAGTAATTTCAACTCATAATGTACCTTAACCTGTTCACCTACGTTAGGTTTTGGGCCCTGTCCTTCTTCTTCCATTATATACATCAGTCCACTTTCAGTCTTCTGAGCACCGTCAGTGAAAGGCTTCAACGCTTCTGATTCAGCTTTAGCTTGTGCATCAGCCGCTTCTTTTGCCGCTAATTCTGCCTTACCTCGTGACGTTGAAAAAAGCTCTCCGGCGTTCCACGATGTTGCTTCAGCACCAACTCTAACGATCTCTAGTTTCTTCATCACGTCATCCTGCTCAATAGCTTCAACAACGTTTTGGCCTTCCATAACATATCCGAAAACGGTGTGCTTTCCATCTAGCCAATCTGTGGCACCATGGGTGATAAAAAATTGAGAACCATTAGTAGCTGGACCGGCATTTGCCATAGATAACGTACCTGGTCTATTGTGTGATAAATCAGGATGAATTTCGTCCTCAAATTGATAGCCCGGACCACCGGCTCCAGTTCCTGTAGGATCGCCACCTTGAATCATAAAGTCAGCAATCACTCTGTGAAAAGTCATTCCATCATAGTAGGCAACACCAGCGTCTTTTGCTGTATTATCTACAGTTCCTTCCGCAAGACCGACAAAATTTGCAACGGTCATGGGTGTTTTCTCGTGTTCAAGCTTGATTGTAATTTCCCCTTTTGAAGTAGAAATTTTGGCGTAAATACCGTTTTCCATGTAATAAGTTATGTGAGGTCTAACCTCGATTATTTTGCTATTTCTAAAATCTCAATGTCGAATATCAACGTGGCATTAGGGGGAATAACTCCACCCGCACCTCTGTCGCCGTAACCTAAATTAGAGGGAATGATCAACTTGGCTTTACCACCGACATTCAATAACTCTAACCCTTCTTTCCAACCATCAATCACACGACCATTAGGTCCATATTCTACAGGAATAGCCTCATACGGCTCTCTACGACCATCGTAAAGCCCATATTCAATTGCCCATTCCTTGTCTGAAGTATCAAAGCATGTACCGTCAGTTAAAAACCCTGCATACTTAACTTTAACCACTTGACCTATTTCTGGCTTTACACCGCTACCTATGTCTTCTATAATATACCTAAGACCTGATGCGGTCTTCTTGGCACCACTATACATGTCATTCATTTCCGCTTCTAGTGCTGCTGCTGCATCTACTTTACGTTGCTCTACAGCACCAATTCCTGAAATAAATTCCTCCGCAGCATTCCAATTCTTAGCATCCTTACCTACACGGATAATGTCTACAGACTGCAGTAAAACGATGTCTACAGGTCTGTCTTGAGAAGCACGTTCGACATCACCAATCGCAACAACGATTTCCTGACCCGAAATAACCTGTGCAAAAATGTTATATCCACCATCGAGGTGTGGAGTTGCATTGTGAGTAATAAAGAACTGCGAACCGTTTGTTCCAGGTCCAGAGTTAGCCATACTTACTACACCGGCTTTGTCATGTTTCAATTCCGTTGAAATTTCCTGCGGAAACTGGTATCCTGGACTTCCTGCACCAGTACCATCTGGATCTCCAGCTTGAATCATGAATTTTGGAATTACTCTATGAAAAATAGTACCATCAAAATATGGTTTGTCTGCATATTTGGCATCCACTTTTGGATGAGTTCCTTCAGCAAGTGCGATGAAATTTGCAGCAGTCATAGGAACCAAGTCCTCATGAAAGTCAAAAAGTATATCGCCCATGGACGTGGTCAATTTCGCGTAAATACCAGGCTCCAAAGTAATGGTGGTGTCATTTACAGTGACTTTGTTTCCGCCACAACTAGCTAGTGCGAAGGCCATTAGTGTAATGGCTAAGGTTTTTTTGATCATGATCTAAATATTTTTATAAGGATTTCAAAGGTACTAAGTATCGTTGATTATACTTCGACTTGATGGAATCAATATCCAAGGAAAATTATACCGGAATTTAAAGTCAATTCTATGTTAGCTTTTAAGTAACATAAAAGTCAACGGACTACCCTAATAAGTCTTAAATCATAACGTAGAGGGCTTTGCGGCGGAACCTTATCCAGGTCACCTGCCAGTCCGCGTGCCAAAAACGAGGGGATAAGAACTAGTTTCTTTTCCCCTTCTTTCATTCCAGCTAAAGCTTGGTGCAAGCCTATTTCCATTTCGCTCATTCCTAGCTCAACCGTATCTGTATACTGGCCTACTCCACTATCATCCATTAAATACACTGTAGCACTGTAAATTATCCTATCCCCCATTTCAGACAATAGACCATCACCCTCTGACATCGATAATTCATACATACCATAACCATTGCGTTCAATACCCTCTAGTTGATGCTGTTCTATATAACCTTGGAGTATTTGACGCTCTTGTGCTAGATACATACGTTGTCTTTCAACTGGGTCTACAACAATAGACTCACCTGGAGATTCAGCGCGCTCCGCACAGGAGACCATACAAAAGAATGAAATCAGGTAAATCAGGTTTTTTACTCCCATACTAAAGTTGCTTTAGCGTAATCAAGTGCATCCGCAATCGACATCTCTAGTTTACCTCCAGCAGCGTTTTTGTGACCACCGCCATTAAATCCGTTGCGTGCGATTTGATTTACATCTATTTGTCCTTCGCTGCGAAGTGAGAGCTTAACAGCGCCCTTTTCCTCTCTCATGAATATGGTCATTTTAGACCCTGCAATACTCAATCCATAATTAACGAAACCTTCGGTAATGCCTTTTTCAAAGCCTATTCTATCACATTGCTTCTCCGTTAGATACAACAGGACTTTATCACCTGATGGGCTTAATTGCATTTGATCTAACATCGCTCCTAAAAGACGCAGTCGTGCCGCAGGTTGTGCATCGAAAATTTTTCCATGTAACACTTGTGGCTCCACGCCTAGCCCTATTAATTTACTGGCCACCTCGTGTGTACGGGCTGTGGTAGCGCTATATTTAAAACTACCTGTATCTGTAACTATTCCTGTATACATGGACTCGGCACTATGCTTATCAAGATATTCCAGCCATCCGAACATGTCGCAAAACTCATAGATCATTTGACAGGTTGAGCTCATATCGGTGTCACTATACATAAAGTCTGGCCAATCCTCAGGTTGCTGGTGATGATCAATCATGGTTTTAGAAGCCTTTGCATCTCTTAGTGCTTGCTCCATATCGGCAGTTCTTCCGTAGGCATTATAGTCCAAATGAAAGATCATGTCTGCCTCTTGAATTGCTGTATTACCCGCATTTTTACCCTCCGAGTAAATTAACACACTATCATTACCGTACAAATGCGATAGGAACTTAGGATATGGATTAGGAACAACTACACTCACTTCCTTACCCATTTTCTCTAAAACTTGCTGCAGAGCAAGTGCACTACCCATAGCATCACCATCCGGATTGGTATGGTTCGTGATAACGATTTTAGATGCAGATTTAAAGGTTTCCATGAAACCATCAAGACGTATTTCTTTCATACTTATTTTAAACTTGACACAAAGGTGCAGGAAAAGTGTACCTTTGCGGCGCAAAAATTGATAAAACTAAAATAAAATGGCAGGTACTAAAACTCTTACCATGATTAAACCAGATGGCGTACGTGACGGTCATATTGGAGCAATCTTGAACCAAATTAACGAAGCAGGTTTCCGTATTTCAGCGATGAAGTTAACACAACTTTCTAAAGCTGATGCAGAAGCTTTCTACGCAGTCCACAAAGAACGTCCTTTCTATGGTGAATTAGTTGACTTTATGACTTCAGGTCCTATCGTAGCAGCTATCCTTGAGAAAGACAATGCAGTAGAGGATTTTCGTACGTTGATTGGTGCTACAAACCCTGCAGAAGCTGCGGAAGGAACACTACGTGCACGTTTTGCAAAAAGCATTGGCGAGAACGCCGTTCACGGTTCTGATAGCGATGAAAATGCACAGATAGAAGGTAACTTCCATTTTGCAGGACGCGAGCAGTTCTAGACAACGAATTATTTATTACTTTTGCCCTCCCGAAAGGGAACTGCGTATCAACCTCTGGCAAGAGATGTGAATGTTGGTCCACAGAAATAGAAAATATAATGATTATGGATTTAGTCAAGTTTGTAGAAGACGAATTTGTAGCGAGAAAAGATTTTCCTGTTTTTGGAGCTGGTGACACTGTTACTGTATTCTTCCAAATTACGGAGGGTGAAAAAACTCGTACGCAGTTCTTCCGTGGAATCGTTTTACAACGCAGAGGTACCGGTTTAACTGAAACATTTACCATTCGCAAGATGAGTGGTAGTGTTGGTGTTGAGCGTATCTTCCCTGTAAATCTTCCAGCAATCGAAAAAATTGAAGTTAACAAACGTGGTAAAGTACGTCGTTCACGTATCTTCTATCAACGTGAGCGTACTGGTAAAGCAGCTCGTATCAAAGAGCTTCGTTACTAGGCAAACGCCTGAGAAATCAAAAATCCCCAACCTTAACGGTTGGGGATTTTTTTTTGCTATTTACGGGACAATTGTTACAGTTGTGTTACCACAAAGACCGTACGCCGGTTTAATGATCGGCCCACTTGTGAATCGTTTGGCGCCATAGGTTTTGATTCCCCAAACCCCTTGTGCGATAGTCTGGCCGCGGATATACCTAAGTCATAAAGCAGGTCAGCAACACTCTTAGCACGTCTTTTGGACAGGTTTAGGTTTGCAGCAGCATCACCGATATTATCTGTATGACCTTGTATTTGAACCTTAAGATTGGCTGCTCCTGATAAGAATTCGGCAAATTCGGCGATGAGTAATTTACTTTGAAGATCTAATCGATCTGAAGCTGTCTCGAACAGAATATGAGGAATGGGATAGGCTCCGCCTTCCTCGAGCTCCTTATGTTCTAAGCCAACTTCTAATCGGTCAACTTTTCCTGGCGGCCCTGAAGAAGCTAAACTCAATCGAAGCGGTGCCGCACTAAATGCCGCTTTTTTAGCTTCTACCTTAAGTAGCAGCTCATTGGCTTCCGTTTTTTTTATCACTGCAGTGAAACTCCCGTCATCTTCACTTACCATAAGTGTGGTTTCCTTCCCTGTAGTGCTATTTTTCAGAACCACTTTTGCGTTATCATCAGAGGCATACTGGTCTTTCTTCAATGTTCCCTTTACCAAAACAACTTCCTCCGGACGAATGGCCTCATAAAGATCAAAAAAGTAAATATCCCAGCCATTCGCGCTGTTGATTTTATTTGACGCGAAATACGCTTGCATACCGTCTAAAGTCACCATTAACCCTATCTCATCCTTTTCTGTGTTAATTGGATATCCCAGATTTTGAGGTTTGTCCCAAGCCAATTTACCCGACTTACTCTTGAATAAATCATAACCTCCCATTCCTGGATGACCGTTACTCGCGAAATAAAGACTTTCGCTGTCCGGATGAATGAACGGACTCTTTTCATTTTTAGCGGTATTGATGGTTGGTCCTAAATTAACAGGAGCACTCCAATTACCATTTACAGTCTTGACACTCCTATAAATGTCTAAGCCACCTTCTCCTGACCTGCGGTCGCTAGCGAAGTATAAAACATCTCCATTTGGACTAATACTTGGCTGACTTTCCCAACTGTCTGGCTCATTAACACTATTCACGGGTCTAATCCCGTTCCAAACCCCATATCCAAAAGTGGTATAATACAGATCGCAGTTTTGCTTACCTGTTTTAGGATTTCGCTCACAAATGGTAAAGACCATCAGCTTGTTATCTGCGGTCATCGTTGGCCCACCTTCATTGTATTGCGAATTAAAAGGAGAAGTGAGAGCCTGTCCTTCTTCAAAAAAAGGCATCCCCGCTCGCTCTCCCTGAACTTGTGAGACACTAAACTCCTCCACGTTCCTCATAGGAGCTCCAGGACCATCGTATTTATTGCGTTTCTTACTTCTTCTTGTGAAATACAATTGCGAGCCGTCAGGGGTCATCGCGGCAAGGTATTCATCAAACCTTGTATTTACATCTCTTGCGGGCTTGGGATCAAACGGGACAGGAGATGCGAAAAAGGTCTCCTTTATATTAATTTCTTCAAGCATACCTTCAACTTCCCGATCATAACCATACTCGCGGTCATCCCGTAATAACCATTTTTCAAAATAAGTTTTGGCTTCTTCAGGTCGACCACCAGCGAGCGCTAATGATCCAACTTGATACAGAAGGTCAGGTTTATAGCCAGGACAGCGTTTAACAAGACGTTTCCAATGCGCCTCAGCCAATTCGAATCTGCTGGTTCGCATGGCCCATTCGCCCTTTAAATACAACGCGTGCTGGTCTCCTTCATTCACGCGTAAAGCCGCGCCAATATATACCTGAGCACTGGGATAATCCTTCGCATTCAATGAGCGAACCGCCTTTTGAATCTGTTTTTCTGGGCTTTTATCTCCATCCCCACAATAGACTCCCAAAGCGACTGTCCCATGCTGCCCAAGTACCTGCTCTGGTAACAAAAAACAAGCAAAAGCGAAGAGTACGAGGAAAATGTTGCGCATTACGAATCAGGAGTTTCGACTACGGTAAGTTTATCTTCTGACAGCGCTATAATCGTACTTACCGCTGCATCACCAGTCAGGTTAAGTACCGTTCGTACCATATCGATGATTCTGTCAACTGGAAAAATAATGGCTATCCATGCTGGATTGAGACCTACAGATTCCAATACTACGATCAACATGATCAGTCCTGCTGAAGGAACTGAAGCAGCTCCAATAGAGGCTAAGGTAGCAGTAAGAATGATGGTCGCCTGCTGTACGAAGGTGAGGTCAATCATATGGAATTGGGCCATGAATATTACTGCGACTGTTTGATACAGAGCAGTCCCATCCATGTTCACCGTTGCACCTACTGGAAGAACGAAAGAACTTATTTCCTCATCAACTCCCAGGTTATCCCGCACACAATCCATAGTCACCGGAAGGGTCGCTGCCGTAGAGCTGGTAGAAAACGCAAGAAGTTGTGCTGGGCGAATTCCACGCATAAAGTATACCCAGCTTTGTGTAAATGATAACTTGGTTTTTCTAGATATCAGATAAGACATCACAGATGGATAGAGCACTAAAATCATAAACAATAAACCCGCGATTGTCACGGTTGTATAGGCACCCAGTGCTTTAAAAATTTCAACCAAACGACCTGGTTCATCACCTGCCATCTCCGCTAATTTACCCGCCAGAAGAGCGAACACGAAAAACGGAGCTCCCTTCATAATGATGTCTACCATTTTGATAAAGACCTCGGATAAACCAGTAACCACATCAGATACGGGCTTCATTATCTTTTTTGGAAGCATCACCATGGTGACCCCAAAGAAGATGGCAAAGAAGATCACCTGAATCATCAGTGAATTATTGAATGAAACGAAAATATTAGACGGCACCATGTCAATAAAGAACTGCAAGGGCGACTGCTTTTTAGTACTTCCTGCTGTAGCAATTTTGGCATTTAATTCTTCATTCGCCTGTTGCTCGGCCAGTGCTTGAGTGGCAGCATCCATGTAGACAGACATTGAAGGATCTTCAGAGAGACGCAGGTCATCAAAAAACTCAACACCCTCTGTTTGATTCACCCACATCTCGTAGGCGAGTCGATTGATTTGCAATTGCTCCTGAGATGCTTGTTTTCCCGGATTGAAGGTGTTAGCAAGCAACATCCCAACAGATGCCGCGAGAATCGTAGAACCTATATACAGAACCAGGGTCTTTACTCCCATTCGTCCTAGCGTAGCGGTATCACTTAGATTACCAATTCCAGCGATGATAGAAAATAACACCAAAGGAATCGCTATCAATTTCAACAGATTAATAAAAATCTGACCAAACGGAGCAATCCAATCCATAGTGAAGGAAGACCAGCCCATAGAAGAGCTGGTTAAGGCCCATAGAATACCTAATACCAGACCTATAATAATCTGGAGTGGAAGTGAGATTTTTTTCATCTTGTGTATTTAATGTTTCTTAAATAATGATCTGCGAGAACCAGTTTTATCATGGCCTCTACAATAGGTACGGCACGCGGAACTACGCACGGGTCGTGTCGTCCTTTAGCGGCGAGTACCACTTTTTCTCCTTGACTGTTTACGGTCTCTTGTGCCTTCCCTATAGTCGCCACTGGTTTAAATGCTACTTTTAATTCTATTGGAGCACCATTACTCAGACCTCCAACGATACCTCCGGCATTGTTAGTTTTTGTTTGAAAGTTCTTTCCGATCTCATCATTATGTTGACTGCCAAGCATTGCTGCAGCTGAGAATCCTGAGCCAATTTCAAATCCCTTTACAGCATTAATACTCAACATGGCTTTTGCTAAATCTGCTTGAAGTTTATCAAATACCGGCTCACCTAACCCAACAGGAACACCTGTTATAACTGCAGTGACCGTACCCCCAGTACTGTCTTTCTCCTCTCGAACATGTTCTATATATGCCTCCATTTCTCCTGCAGCTTGAGGATCTGGACAACGCGTTGGATGGGCCTCAATCTGAGTAAGATCTAAATGCTGCCAATTTGTTTTAATCTCAATTGGCCCGACGCTTGAAGTCCATGCACGTACCTGTACTTCCGGCATTAAAAGTCCTGCTAAAGCACCTCCGACTACACGACATGCCGTTTCACGAGCGCTTGATCGACCACCACCTCGATAATCTCGATGTCCATACTTCGCATCATACACATAATCTGCGTGTGACGGTCGATACACCTTATCAAGGTCAGCATAATCTTTACTCTGGTGGTCTTTATTAAGAATAGAGAAAGCGATCGGGGTTCCTGTTGTTTTTCCCTTGAAGACTCCGCTGTGAAAACGAACTTGATCCACTTCATTGCGGTCTGTAGTCAGGTGACTTTGACCCGGCCGACGTCTGTCTAGCGCGTTCTGAACCGCTGCAATGTCTACCTCTATACCTGAAGGCATACCGTCTAAAATTCCTCCTATTTGCTCTCCATGACTTTCACCATAGGTTGTGAGCACTAATGATTGTCCAATTGTATTTCCGGGCATGCCACTAAAGTAGGAAACACAACGCATTCTTCGTAACATTGGAGCATGAACATTCGACTCGTTAACATCAAACACCTAGGTGGTATTCAACCGGCAGCCACGCAAGCATTACGTGGCAAAGCACTGGGTGAATTTCCAACTATGTCTAATGCTTTTCTGACCATCAAGGATGGAAAGATTGCTGATTTCGGTCCTATGAAGGATTGTCCACACGACGAAATGACCTTAAAAGACTGCCGTGGAAAGTCCGTACTCCCTGCTTTTGTGGATTCACATTCACATGTAGTTTACGCAGGTACCAGAGAGCAAGAATTTAACCTTCGCTTAAATGGAGCGAGCTACGAGGAAATTGCCGAAGCAGGAGGTGGAATATTGAATAGTGCTCAAAAAGTGGCAAAAGCTACCTCCGAAGAACTCTTCATCCAAGCTCAAGCCAGACTCAACAAGCTAATTACCTATGGAACAGGTACATTAGAGGTAAAAAGTGGCTACGGACTTGATCCAGAAGGCGAATTGAAGCTGCTAAGGGCCGTCAAGGCACTCAACGCAACGAGCCACGCCACCCTAGTTCCCACCTTTCTCGCAGCACATGCCCTTCCACAATGGGCGAAAGATCAAGCTATGGATGGCGCCCAGTATACAAGATACATGCTGGACACCCTTATGCCTGTGGTGAGCAAGGAGAAATTGGCTCTTTTTATAGATGGATTTATTGAACGTGATTACTTTAAAATTGATGCCTTAGAGGCTATACTGGAGGCATCAGCTACGTATGGATTACCGGCTAAAATCCATGTAAACCAATTCTATGATATTGGAGCTATACCGCGTGCTGTAGATGCAGGTGTGCTAAGCGTGGATCATTTAGAGGTAATGTCCGAGTCCGCATTTAAAGCACTGGAAGGCAGCAATACCATCGCAACGCTACTTCCAACTTGTAGCTATTTCCTGGGGATCCCCTATGCACCAGCACGGCGTTTAATTGACAGCAATACCATCGTTGCCTTAGCCACCGATTATAATCCAGGCTCAAGTCCCACGGGTAACATGCAACTGGTGTGTAACATGGCATGTGCAAAAATGAAAATGACACCAGCCGAAGCACTGAATGCTGCCACAATTAATGGTGCAGCAGCCTTACAATTATCCGACCGCAAAGGTTCAATTACCATTGGAAAAGATGCAGACCTGTTAATTACCCGAGAAATTCCTTCCATAGAGTTCATTTGCTATGATTTTGGCACCAATCATGTTGAGCAGACCATTTTAGCAGGACACATTATATGAGCACAATACTAGAGCATTATTCGAGTAGCGATCTTGTTTCCAGAACAAGTATTAGAGCGGGCGAACAAAGGCTTGGGCAGGTCATCAGTGCCATATCGCCAGAGCATTGGGCCAACGAAGATGAACTGCCATTCAAATTTGTAATCGTGGGAGTCGAAGAGGATTTTGGCGTTAGGGCGAACTACGGACGAGGCGGTGCTCAAGAAAGTTATCAGGCTTTCCTATCCTACTTCTGTAATCTACAGACAAATAGATTTTTCCCTTCATCGCAGGTGGCTGTGCTTGGCGCAGTGGTCGCAACCAGTAAAATACCTCATGAACAAACCGATCTACTGCGATCTGCAACCGCTTCAAACGATATCGTAATTCAACGCATCGTCCAGCGTATTATTCAAAAGGGTGCCATCCCAATCGTAATAGGTGGAGGACATAACAATGCCTATGGTTGTTTATCTGGTACCAGTCTCGCCAAAGGGATGCCTATACATTGCTTGAATATTGATGCGCATACTGACCTTAGAAATACAGAGGGAAGACATAGTGGAAACGGTTTTACCTATGCCATGGAAGAGGGGTATTTAGGGCAATATTTTATATTAGGTGTTCAAGAGAATTATACCGCAGAACACATTTGGCAAAGAATCGAGAATCATGAAAACATAGATTTAGCCAGTTACGAGGACTTAATGTCAGGTGAAGAGCAACTCGAAGAGGTGTTTGTGCGTATTGGTGATCACCTTGGCGAACATTATGGCTTAGAGTTGGATGTAGATGTGATGGCCAATTTTCCCTCGAGTGCACAGAGCATCAGTGGATTTTCCATGGACCAAGTACGTAAAATGATTTATGCATTAGATTTTTCACCGCACTATTTTCACCTGTGTGAGGGACGTGTAACGAATGAGCAAGAATTTGCACATGTAGGCCGTGGATTGGCATTATTAGTTTCCGATTTTGTTAAAGCACACATCTTCAGCGAATAATGCTAGACAACTACCGCATAGAATGTATCCCTAATATTTCCTCCACGGATCCCGTCTTGCTGCGCCTAATTTCAAAAGGTATTGAATCAGTCCCTAATGTTATCTTACATTTTGTAGATCCCGGGCACAGTGCAAACAGAACCGTTTTCACATACACCGGACCACTGAAAGAAGTTTTTCAGGCTACTAGGATCCTATTTAGGCTTACGCTATCGCATGTAGATATGCGGAAACATACTGGTGTACATCCACGAATGGGGGCTGTAGATGTGTGCCCCTTTGTCCTGTTAGATGATCCGCATTTCACAAAGGACTTTAAGGATCGTACTATGGTTTTTGCAGCACAAATAGCACAAGAGTTTCAAGTAGCCCTCTACGGCTATGAAGGTCTTACGCGCAACGTCGGACAAAAAGATTTGTCATATATACGCCGCGGACAATACGAAGGCTTACACGAACGCTTCATCCGCGGTGAACTTCCTGATTTCGGTCCAGTGACCTATAATTCATCTGTAGAGAAACACGGGGCTACTGCCATAGGGATCAGATCGTTAATGGTTGCCTACAATGTCAACTTATCGGGCTTGCCTGCAGCGCAGTTGTTGCCCATCGCAAAGAAAATAGCAGGATTAATCCGAGAGCGCGACGGTGGGCTTCAAGGGGTTAAATCCATAGGATGGCATCTTCCCGATCGGGATATCGTCCAAGTAAGCTGTAATCTAACTAAGCCTGATATCATAGGAGTCTGTGATGTTTTTTTGCGGGTTGCAGAATTGGCTCAGGAATTCAACTGTGATGCTCCATCTAGTGAGCTTATTGGCTGTATTCCTGAGAGTCAGTTCACCACCTTAACCGCGGAGCAATTAGGGTTTGGAGAATTCAAACCTTTTGGAGCCCATCGTATCCTACCCTTTTAAGGTAATTATGGTATGATTTATGCAGATCAGCGGTCAACCAAGATATAAGCGAACCCTAAAGCTTCGCACTTAAACTCCATTATGAAAAATCTTTTACTCGCACTATTTTGTGTGTCTGGGACATTAAGTTTTGCACAAACGAAGACCATCAGTGGCTATGTTTCTGATTCAAAAACTGGAGAAGCACTGATCGGTGTTAATCTTTGGTCGCCTGAACTTAAGCTAGGTACAGCCACGAATGTGTACGGCTTCTATTCCTTTACACTTCCAGAAGGTAAACACGTTCTGCGTCTAACGTATTTGGGGTATGCGAATCAGGATTTTGAAGTTAACCTTAGTCAAAATATTAGTTCCAATTTCGAAATGATTGCTTCCGAGAACATGCTGAACGAAGTAGATGTAGTTGCCTCAGAGGGATCAAGGATCCAAGAGCAAGTTCAGATGTCAAAAATAGAAGTACCCATTAAGCAGCTTAAGTCGCTTCCTGCTATATTCGGCGAAGTAGACATCATGAAAACTCTTCAACTTCTCCCCGGAGTTCAAAGTGGTGGTGAAGGAACTTCTGGGCTTTACGTTCGTGGTGGATCTCCGGATCAAAATCTTATTTTATTAGATGGTGTTCCCTTGTACAACGTGAACCATCTTTTCGGTTTCTTTTCTGTCTTTAACGCGGATGCTATTTCAAACGTCAGTTTAACGAAAGGGGGATTTCCTGCGCGTTACGGTGGAAGGTTATCGTCTGTTTTAGAGATTAATATGAAGGAAGGTAATCTCCGTGAGTTTCATGGGGACGCCACTGCATCCATTATCGCTTCAAAATTAACTTTAGAGGGTCCACTCATTAAGGATAAGGCATCGTTTATGGTTTCCGGGCGACGTACCTATTTAGATCTTTTAGCAAAGCCATTTCTGGCTAACATCAACTCACAAGATCCTGATTTTAGCACATCTCCTACCTACTACTTCTATGATATGAATGCGAAGGTGAATTATAAAATAGGTAAGAATGATCGACTCTACTTAAGTCATTTCCAGGGTAAAGATGATTTTGGAGTAAAGAGTGAAGAATCCTCTATTCAAAATACAAACAAAATTGACTTTGGACTTGACTGGCAAAACTCTATAACCGCGGCACGCTGGAACCACCAATGGTCTCCAAAACTTTTCTCTAACGCCATAGCGACAAGATCTCTGTACAATTTCAACACAAGGATCATCAACGAAAGTTCCTATCAACCTAACTTCCCTGATACAACTGGACAACAGTCAGAAAATTTTGCAGCCCTCTACCGCTCAGGAATAGAAGATTATGGTGGCCGATTAGATTTCGACTATGCACACAGTCCTCTCCATTATGTTCGTTTTGGCGCAGGATATACGAACCATACCTTCTCTCCTGGAGCGACTAATTTAGAATTCGTGAGCAGTGGATTCAATTTAGACACTCTAATAGGTGGAGCTGATGTATACTCGAACGAACTTTTCGCCTATGCAGAAGATGAGTGGACCGTAAATGACAAATTTAAGATTAATGGAGGTCTTCATTTTACAACGCTGTTCGTTGAAGGTACTACCTATGCTAGTTTACAACCTAGGTTTGGCATGAATTACAGTCTTCCCGGAAACATCGCCTTTAAAGCGTCTTATGCGGATATGATGCAGTTTGTTAATCTCTTGACAAATGAAGGTATAGGGTTACCTACAGATTTATGGGTTCCTTCCACAGCAAATATTAAACCACAGAAATCTCGACAATATGCAGCAGGATTGGCTAAAAATCTTAAACAATTTGAATTAAGTATCGAGGGTTATTATAAAGAAATGGATAACCTAGTCAGCTTTAAAGAAGGTGCTAACTTCTTGTTTTCATTGGACGATGAAAGCTGGGAAGACAAGGTTACCCAAGGCTCAGGTGAAAGTTATGGCCTAGAGTTTTTCGCTCAGAAAAAAGCTGGAAAAACAAACGGATGGATCGGCTATACCTTGAGTTGGAATTTTCGCCAGTTTGACGAGATCAACGGTGGAGAAAAATTCTTTTATACCTACGATCGCAGACATGATTTCTCCGCGGTACTATCGCACGATTTTACCGAAAACGTTGCATTTAGTGGCGCATGGGTCTACGGAACCGGTCGAGCTATAACACTACCTGAATTCTCCTTCATAACCGCTCTACCTAATGGATTGGGATGGTTTCAAGGGCAACAAGCCTTTGTGGATCGTCCATCTGACAAGAATGCCTACCGGATGAGTGCTTACCATAGATTAGACCTGAGTCTGAGCTTTCATAAAAAGTTATCAAACTACGACAGATGGTGGATCTTTAGTACCTACAATACCTACAATCACCTGAATCCATTCTTCTTAGATGCATCAACTGATGATCAAGGAAATCCAGTCTTACGTGAGTATGGACTTTTCCCTATCATACCATCTATTGCTTACCGTATTAAATTTTAAACCATGAAAAAGCAACTACTTTTCATCCTACCACTAACGGCTCTATTATTTTCCTGTTCCAACTTAATTGATGGCGTTGTGAAAGAAATAGACATACCAGCTCATAATCCACAGATTGCAGCCTCGTTGTTTGTAGATTCTAAAGATTCCGGTTTTGCTGCTACTATAAGTGAGACGCAAGGAATCTATGACACTGCCAATACAGGTCTTTTGGATAGCGCCGTATTAAAGTTGTTTAGAGATGGCACGCTTCTCTACTCTTGGGATAAGATGTCACCTTTTGGTACTTATGACTATGATTTTGGGCAACAAATTGGGGCTATAGATGGAGAGATAGTTTTTGAAATCTCTCATCCTAATCATGAAACTGTAAGTGCTACGCAACGCTTTCCTGAGGCACCAGACTTCGATATTGAGCTTAATTACGGTGCTGCAAATTATTATGGACAGCCGTCAGATGAAATTATCTTGACTTTAAAAGATAATCCCAGTGTGAATCAACATTATCTTATCAAAATGTCCCTTCACTACAGGACTTCCCTCGGTGGCCCGGATACCTCTAAGTATTGGCAGCTAGAACCTGAAACCGCGAATCGTAATGTTAGCATTTTAGGAAATAAAGGAACGCTTTCAGCGGTATCTGAAGAAGGAATAGATCGAGATATAAAAATTAGCTTTGCAACAGGATTTAACTCCATAGACGAAGATTTTCTTCTAGAGTACAGAGTATCCATCAGTGCCCTTTCTAATGACCTTTATGCCTTCTACAAGAGTTATGAAGCCCTGGACCAAGCTGGAAATAACCCGTTCGCAGAACCCGTTATCTTGTTCAGTAACATGAGTAACAGCATTGGTAGTTTTGGATTGTCCACCACTACGCGCAAATGGAAATAACATAAAAAAAGGCACCCATTGGGCGCCTTTTTTTATGATGATTCTTTCGTTCTTAATACTCCATCAGTACTGATCCCCATGTAAATCCAGCACCAAAGGCTGCCATACAAATGATGTCCCCTCTTTTCACCACACCAGTTTCTATGGCCTCAGAAAAAGCGATGGCGATAGAGGCTCCGGTAGTGTTACCGTATTTCTGGATGTTGTTAAAGACTTGATCGTCGCGAAGACCCATGCGTTTCTGAATGAATTGGGCAATGCGGAGATTGGCTTGATGCGGAATAAGACAATCAATCTGATCAGATGTCATATTATTTTTTTTCAGTGCCTCTCCAATGACCTGTTCGAAACGCACTACAGCATTCTTGAATACAAAGTTCCCGTTCATCTGCGGATAATGGATATCTGGATCTATACCGTTTTCCAGTAATTCCCCGATCCAATGCTGTGTCCCAAAACCCTTCATGGTCAACTCCTCTTTATGTTTACCCTGAGCGTGCGTATGACAACTCATGATACCTTTCTCACCCTTATTTGCTTTAGAAACGATAACAGCACCAGCACCATCTCCGAAAATTACGCTCACGTTTCGTCCTCTAGTCGTTTTATCGAGAAATGGACTCTGTAGTTCTGAGGCGACAACAAGGACATGCTGATACGTACCAGATTTAACAAATGCATCAGCTATACTCATGGCATAGATGAAACCTGAACAAGCATTTCGAATGTCTGTAGCTCCTATAGTCCCCATATCTAGGGATTCTTGCACCTGTACTCCACATCCAGGAAAGTAATAGTCCGGAGAAATGGTAGCAAAGACAATATGACCTATATCAGAGGTTTCTAATCCAGACTGGGCAATTGCTTTTTTAGCTGCTTTTGTCCCCATAGTAGCAGCGGTATTCCCGTCACCATTCTCCACCCACCTACGCTCGCTTATTCCAGTTCTTTCCTTTATCCACTCATCATTTGTATCCATAATGGTAGCCAGATAATCGTTAGTCACGATACGTTCCGGCACATAATGTCCTGCTCCTGAAATTTTTGCTGTATGCATGGTATGTCTCGATTTTAGGGGTCCAACTCTGAAGTTAACGCATAATTGGCATTGGAGTTGTCATAGTGGCAGTTAAAAAGGGGCATTTTATGCATGGCATAAGAGTTGAACTACAGGGATTGAACTATAATTTCAATTACAATGTCTAAAGGATCTATTAATGTTACTGCCCAGAACATCTTCCCGATCATCAAGAAGTTCTTATACAGCGATCATGAAATTTTCCTTCGCGAGCTTGTTTCAAATGCAGTAGATGCAACTCAGAAGCTTAAAACCTTAACCAATTTAGGTGAAGCGAAAGGAGAATTAGGTGATCTATCCATCCACATCAAGCTTGATAAGAAAGCGAAAACCTTGAGTATCGTTGACCGTGGAATCGGCATGACTGCTGAAGAAATTGATAAATACATCAACCAAGTGGCCTTCTCTGGAGCTGAAGAGTTCGTTAAGGATTACGAGGGTAAGATGGAAGGTACCGATCTAATTGGTCATTTTGGTCTTGGATTCTATTCTGCCTTTATGGTGGCTAAAAAAGTAGAGATTCTGACTAAATCCCATAAGGACGATGCCGCAGTAATGTGGAGTTGTGAAGGAAATCCTGAATTTGAGCTCACCTCCATTGAAAAAGAGGATCGTGGAACCGAAATCAGACTTCACATCGCTGAAGACAGCGAAGACTTTTTAGAAGATGCTAAAATTAATGAGCTGCTCAGTAAGTATGCTAAGTTTATGCCTGTCTCTATAGAGTTTGGAGACAAGGACGAAAGCTTTAACTCCGCTGCTGAAGGGGAAGAAGCAAAATGGGAGACTAAGAAAGTTCCTAACATCATCAATAATCCTAACCCTGCTTGGGTGCGTAAACCAGCAGATCTTACTGAAGAGGACTACAGCGCATTTTACCGTGAGCTTTACCCATCAAGTTTTGATGAGCCTTTATTTAGTATTCACTTGAACGTAGATTTCCCGTTTAATCTTACTGGAGTACTTTACTTTCCTAAGATTAAACCAAACGTTGAACCTCAGCGCAACAAAATTCAACTGTTCCAAAAGCAAGTTTTTGTTACGGACAGTGTGGAAGGAATTGTTCCTGATTTCTTAACACTGCTTCATGGTGTAATTGACTCGCCTGATATCCCTCTAAACGTGAGTCGCTCCTACTTGCAGGCAGATGGAAACGTCAAGAAAATCTCTAGCCATATCACTAAAAAAGTAGCTGATAAGCTTGAGGAGATGTTCCGTAATGACCGCGAAGATTTCGAGCGTAAATGGAACGACATGAAAATCATCATCGAGTATGGTATGCTTACGGAGGATAAGTTCTTCGACAAGGGTAAAAAATTCGCTTTGTATGAGACCATGGATGGAAAGCTCCACACGTTTGAAGCATTTCTTGAATCTATCAAGGAGAAGCAGACAGATAAAGACAATAAAACGGTAGTACTCTATGCTTCTCACAAGAATGCACAGCACAGTTATGTTCAACAAGCTAAAGCTAAGGGATATGATGTACTTCTTTTGGACTCACCACTTACGAGTCATTTGATTCAAAAACTTGAACAAGAATTTAGTGATACCACGTTTGCTCGTGTAGATTCGGATTTGATTGATAACTTGATCAAAAAAGAGGAGACACGCGTCTCAAAATTGAGCGAGAAGCAAAAAGAAGAGCTCAAAACACGTTTAGAATCGATTGTACCTAAAGAGAAATTCACGCTGAAGCTTGAAGACATGGAGAGCACTGATGCTCCATTGATGATCACTGTTCCTGAATTTATGCGACGCATGAAGGAAATGCAGATGTCTGGCGGCGGCGGTATGATGGGTATGGGGGATTTCCCCGACATGTATGACCTCGTGGTAAATGCAAACCACAGTCTAGCTTCTAAAATTCTCGATACTGATGACGAAGCATTGAGATCAACTGCCGTAAATCAAGCGTTAGATCTTGCTAAACTTCAGCAGAATCTGCTACATGGCGAAGAGCTTACCGCTTTCATCACTCGATCTTACGAAATGCTTGGCGAAGAATAAGCGCTAAACATTTCTGGACACGTACTAATCAAGAAAAAGGGGGGCTAAGCTCCCCTTTTTAGTATCTTGGCATCTTACACACCAATTATTTTTCATGGAAAAAGCCACCTTAACAGTACTCGAAATAGCTCATAAAAACGCTAAACTATGGACCTCTTCATTTTTTGACGAGGCGACTCGTGCAGAAGCCCAACGTCTTATTGACCTAGGAGGAGATGAACTTATCGAGCCCTTTTACAAGGACCTAGATTTTGGTACTGGCGGTATGCGAGGAATAATGGGTGCGGGAACAAACAGAATCAATCCATATACTTTAGGGGCGGCAACAACTGGTCTAGTAAATTACGCAAAGGTCACCTTCGGAAGGACGGATCTAAAAGCTGCCATTGCTTTTGACAGCCGCAATAACTCCAAGGAATTTGCACGTAAAGTAGCAGAGGTTTTAAGTGCTAATGGTGTCCGTACTTACTTGTTTGAAGAACTCAGACCAACTCCAGAACTGTCTTTTGCTGTACGAGAACTGGGCTGCGATTTTGGGATCGTGCTGACCGCTTCTCACAACCCTAAAGAATACAACGGATATAAAGTGTATTGGGATGATGGTGGCCAATTGGTCCCCCCCCACGACCATGGTGTTATAGAAAATGTACGTGCGACAAGGTTTGAAGATATTAATTGGAATGCTAACGAAGATTTAATTGAGCTCCTAGACTCAAGCATGGATAAAAAGTACATCGACATGGTGGCCAATTTAACCATCAATAATATCGGAAAGGACGAGCTTCATGTGGTGTTTACCGCGTTGCATGGAACATCGATTGTAAGTGTACCTCCTGCCCTAGCTCAAGCCGGATTCAAGAATGTACAAATCGTAGAAAAGCAAGCTGTACCTGATGGGAACTTCCCTACCGTCGCTAGTCCTAATCCTGAAGAAAGTGCCGCGCTAGCCATGGCTGTAGCGCAAGCAGAGGCAACTAACGCAGATCTTGTAATCGGTTGTGATCCAGACACAGACCGCATAGGGATTGCCGTTAATGATGGAACAGGTAGCATGCAATTGTTAAACGGTAACGACACTGCAGCCTTGCTGGTACATTATATATTGAGTCAAAAAATCGCTAAGGGAGAGATGCCTTCGAACGCATTTACTGCGGCAACTATTGTAACTACAGATCTAATAGCCGATATCTCTGAAAAATTTGGCCTGCCCTGCTACAGGTGCTTGACAGGTTTCAAGTGGATTGCTGATCTGATCAAGAATAAGCCAGGTGAAAAATTCATCGTCGGTGGTGAGGAATCCTATGGTTACATGGTAGGTGATGCAGTACGTGATAAAGATGCTGTAGCCTCTGCCGTAATGATTTCGGAGATGGCTGCTTATGCCAAATCAAAAGGCAAAACAGTTCTCCAACAGTTAGAGGACATACATCGTGAGTTTGGACAGTATCAAGAGCGCTTGATTTCTATCACAAAACATGGAAGATCTGGCGCAGAGGAAATCGCCGTTATGATGACTTCACTTAGAAATAATCCTCCTCAAGTGTTGGGAGGTTCTCCAGTGTCTATTGCCATAGACCACTCCGTGTCACAGCAGAAGGACCTGCGCACGGGAGCCATTGTTTCAACAGAACTTCCTTCGTCGAATGTATTGCAGTTTATCACGGAAGCCGGCGATAAAGTTAGTGCGAGACCATCCGGAACGGAACCTAAGATAAAATTCTACTTCTCGGTTCGTAAAGCCACTGGTAAGAGCCACGCTGAAACTAAAAACGAACTTGAATTAAAGATTGATACCTTTATTAGAGAACTAGATCTCTAATACTTTATGAAAAATCTCTTGATTATAGGAGCTATTTCGATAGTCCTTTTTTCTTGCTCAGAAGTGCCTATTGACCAAGGCAGTGCATCCAAACATCTTTTGGGAACCATCAAACAGAATGATTCCTCCTATGTTAGATTCAATGCGGAGCTCAGCCACGATACGCTTTTCATAAAAAATGGACTTGCTGAGACCATAAAAGTGGCTCTAAGCGGAGAGGACACTTTGATAGGGTCTTTTCCTGTTTTCGCTTCTGACCTCTGGCTTGTTCAGTCTGAGGGTAGTTATACTGGTGAATTTTACAGAACAGATGCTGAAAACTATCGTCTACCCATAGAGTTTGTAGAAGGCAGTCTTAACTACCCTAACGCTAATTCCCACTGGCCTCTGCAGTACGCCATCAATAGAATATCTAAGGACGATAGTGCTCGTCCAGCGTTGCTTCAACTGGGGCATACAGAAGGTGTTCTAACCGGAAGCATCGCTACATCTACAGGGGATTCACGTTTTCTTACAGGCTGGGAGAACGAAGGTGGATTCCAGTTGCAAGGTTTTGATGGACGTTTCATTTACAATGTTATTGGCCATGTAATGGATGATTCCGTCTGGGGTAATGTATATTCTGGAAAGACCGGGTATTATACTTTTCAAGGACATGCAGATGACCAGGCTGTATTAGAAGATCCAAAGACCATGACGCAATTGGTTGAAGGTTATTCTCATATAGAGTGGCATTTACCCAATTTAAACGGAGATACTATACATTTCGACAGCCGAACCGTTACGAGGCCTACAATCATAGCCATGCAGGGCTCTTGGTGCCCTAACTGTATGGATGAAGGACGTGTATTGGATCAATTCTACCGAGACTTTGACGGTGCAAT
>ENA-OSJC01000690-OSJC01000690.1-marine-metagenome-genome-assembly--contig:-NODE-690-length-31651-cov-5.698866_pt1 | contig 31651 bp, 46 predicted proteins | sample MGYA00237885_ERZ534234 | MGnify/ENA primary metagenome ERZ534234 (study PRJEB26413, sample SAMN06343907) | marine metagenome | isolation source: coastal waters | place: Atlantic Ocean: West Antarctic... | reverse complement strand
AGAACCATATGCAGATATAGCTGTACCTGCTACAATCGCTGCCGCTACATAACTCATGCTATTGCCTCCGCAAATTCAGACTCAAAGAACTTTATATCACTGCCGCTATGATCTAGCTTATCTACAAACATATCTTCCAACACATCTAAGTCTGTTTCTTCTGTTGCAAATACATTCTGCACTATAGCGTCCTCAATTATAAACGCTGCCTTGCGCCCTACATCAGCTAAGAAGGTACAAGGCGCTTTAACCCTGCTAACTTTACCGCCATTGTGAACCAGCATTTCGCCTTGAAGCATAATCGTTATATGCTTTTCTTTATGGGCATGACCAAGAACCAATGTACCTGCTGGCAAGAACACCTCACGAATATAAATACCAGAACCAAAGTGATGCTTAACAGGACAGTGTACTTGCTCAACCTCAAGCATTTCGCACTCAAGAGAATCAAAGTCTGTGTGTAATGATAAGTCTTTCAAAACACTAACTCCGCTATTAAGCCATTAACCTGTAGAGGTAACGGCGCTGACTGACTAATAGTTATCTGTGGTGTTCGGCTATATCCCATTAACCTAAACTCTTTGCGTCCAGTAAACGCAGCCTGTTCATTAGACATATCATCTTTAACTTGACGGATAACTAAGTTAGCCCCATTAACACTGATTGATAACGTAGAGTTAAGATCAAGAACCACACTAGCAAGGCTTCTAATCTTACCACTGACAGGGCCACCTTGAGTGTTGGTATCTATCGGATTGGTCTTGAGAGTAACGTCAAACTTATAGCCAATTTCTGCCGTGTTTAATGCCTCTACAGCACTGACATTAACAACGCCACCAGAGACAGTAAACTCACCAATATAATTATTACCGTTAACAACATTAACAACAGCACCGTTTTCAAAGTCTGCTGAAACAGTGAAGATTCCATTGTTACTGCTCGTTGCCGTATAGGTCTTATCCATGTCCATGTTTGAATCAGCTTTAAACTCACAGAGTACATACCTCGTTGTATCGTTCCCCATTGGGAAAGCCACGTTAGCAAACACTCTATCATCTATAGTAACCGTAGAGTGAAACAGTCCTTGGCTGGTAAACTCAGCCCAGCCAGCACGTTGCTCTGCCCTATTGGAATTAAACACAGCCATCTTGCCAGATGCGTTTCTAACAAAGACATAGCTCTCGGAGCGATCTACAGCCCCGTAGAACGTGTTCATCTCTACAGGTGTGTCTATTAGGTGAGAGGACAAAGAGGATACAGGAACCGCTGTGTAGGCCTCCTCTGAGTCTGTAAACAAATACTCACGCACAATAGAACCACCAGCCTGCACAAAGATAGTAGCGCCATCTAAAACCTGTGGGCGAATAGAGTCGCTGCCAAACGGCGTTTGCCTTCTAACCTGTGCGTTGGTTGGTGTAATAGGTTTGTCTTGAAACGCAGGTACATACATTTCAGAAGAGGCAGTGAAGACCTGTAAGTCTCTATTAGAAACCAAGTGCCTAATCTGCTGAACCTCACCAATGCTTGCAGTCAGGTGTATTGAGTCACTGTCGTTAGCATCACCAACATCAAAGTTATAATATGATGCAGACTTACTCATCCAGATAGTATCTGGCTGCGCTGTAGTTCCAGCAAAGCAAAGTCTATTCTGATGAAAAGTAATAGCAGATGGAAAGCCTCTAAGACTAGAATATGATTGCTCTGCCCAGTCTGTAGTAGGTGCAGCAGATGTTACCTTTGGAGAACCACCGCCATCTATAGAAGCATTAGCAGAACCACCCGCAGTAAACGTATAGTGATTATCATCTACAATGCCTATAATTGCTCTAGCACCATTAAGATTGCTAGTAGAAATATTACCCACAGCAGCACATTCGGATAGCGTGACAGAATCCCCAACCCTCATACCATGATTAACATGAGTTACTTCTACAGTTGCCGACCCGCTAATTGTTTTAAGAGCGTTAGCTTTAAGCTGAACAAACAAACTATCTAACACAGTACCAGTAGCTTGAGTGCCAGACTGCACAGAAGTAATAAGTATTTCTGACTTATGATAAAGTAAAGTTACTCCAACATGCTTTGAGTTAGCATAGTTACCACTAGCTTGACTTCCCGTAGTATCAAAGTAAGCAACAGCAGCCTTATCAGTAACACCAGCCTTTACTGTGCCAGCAGGATCACCAGCAGAGGCAATCTGTGTAATAGTTTTAAAGAACTTAGTTCCTGTAACAACACCAGCATTTGCGCCAGTAATAGCCTCGGTCTGAGCATCACCATCTACATTCGTACCAGTAACAGTAAACGCAAAGCCACTGTCATTACCGCCAGATGTAATAGTAACTAGCCTACCGTAAACAAATGTAACTGATCCACTAGATGCCAGCGCACCGCCAAGAACTAGGTTAGCCTCATTAGCTACCTGCGCTGATACAGAGATACCATCATCATCTGCTTCTGCGCTAAACTCACCAATAGTTAACGTAATACTACTACTTGTTCCGCTAGGCGTTAAAGATACACCAGCATTATGAAAGTTATAGTAAGGCTGATAAATCTGTTCTTTGTCAGACCTAGTATCAAACGTAAACGATTCTACTTGGAATGCAGTAAGGCTAATTCTTACAATCTGCCTTGGCATAAACAAAGGGTGACACACAAAAAGTACATCACCTAACTGGGCAAAAGTATATTCATGCAGAAAAACATCAGAGAAGGGCAGAGCAGCGCCATCAACATCGGCAGTAAGCGTAGCCGTTAAAGTAACTGCGCCAGTAGACGGGTTGATAATAAACACCCTAATCTTGGCGTTTTCCATAGAAACTATGTATTGCTCATCATCCGAAAAGATAAACGGCATTAACCTAGCTTGCTGAGTCTTGGCTGCATTGTAGGTTATGTCGGTATATTTGTATAAGTTCTGTAAGCCAGCACGTTTAATCACCCCACCCTCGGAGCGAATAAACATATTCTCAACTCTCTGAGCAGATGCAGTATAAACAGCAGTATCGGTTCGGGATGATAGCGATGGACTAACTTCACCGAATTGAAAGTTAGTTATCGGAACCTGTACCTTCTGCATTAGCTGCGCCTATTACTAATAAATCTTGATGTGTCCAGCTTACGAGTTGTTTGTGACTGTGAATCAAGACCTCTGGCCTTTGCCATAAGCATTGCGCCCTTCTGATCCATAAGCTGAGAAAGGCTACCATCACGCGCTAGTGAGATAGCAAACACAGACGCAAGCTGAAACTGAACAGCCATTGTAAAGTAAGAAGGCCAGTATTCTTCTGTAACTCTGTATGTGTAGTCTGCAATAACTACATCAGAAGCATCGGCATCACAGAATAGATTGTCACTGTAGGTTTGAAACTCAATGTTAAAACCATTTACAGTAAGCGCATGAATCATAAGTGAGTTGTTTGGCATTTGATATGCGGCTTCATATCTACCAGTAGGTGCATCGCTTAGTCGGTTCAATACAAGTTGATCCGTTGCAAAGCGCCACCGAGTGTTAACTAAAGCTGATTGGGCTACATCCTCATACATATTAGAAGCAACCAGTGCTTCATTGTTTCCATCATCAAATGACGTAATAGGTTCGGCACCAATTAGAATTAGTGCGCGGCTACAAATGTCAATCGGACTGTCGGATGCTGTGCTTGCCATACTAAGTGGTTAGGGGGCCGAAGCCCCCTCTCCTTAATCGCTGTCTGTTTCAACAACGGCTGTGCCATCAGACACATCCACTACTGAACCAGTATTAGTCAATACAGTTGCGAAGTTAGTTGTAGGTGTATTTGTATCCTGCACAATAATCAGATCACGAATGTTTAGCATTGCTGCTGCATCATTAAAGTAACCCGCAGAGTTGATTGCTGCAATCGCGTCTGTTGTTCGGTACATCCAAAGGGCGGCGCCACTAGCACCTCCGATACGATGTAAACCTGCTGCTGCGTAAGCCATGATAAAGTTCCTTTCTTAAGTGTTGTTGTCAAGAACTTCACAAATACCATTGGCGTCAATACCGACTGCGCCCATAGACATCATGGAGTTTGCGAGGTGAGATGCTTTTTCAGCAATATAATTAATCTCAGTAGCAACGTCTGCGTTAATACCAAGGCCAATTGCTGAAGTATGATAAGCCATATTCTTACCTGCGGTTACAGCAGAGGTAGAGAATACTTTAAAGCCCATGAACTCTTTCATGGTCATGCCACCTGCAAACGGCAAGTTTTGCTCACCAACAAAGTCAGCAGAAGCAAACTGAGTAATGCCAAACATATCAGCATAACCTTTGGGGTGCATTGCCAAGTAACGCTGTCCGTCTTCTGGAACGTTATTAACGCCCATAGTTTCAAACAGAGATAGAATGTCAGCAATTTCAAGAGCCGAGCTGGTATCGTGAATCGCCGTACCGCCAGCCGCATCCAAAGCTGCATAGATTAGCTCGTCAGTCTTACGACCAAGAGCAGCAGCAGCAGATTGAGCAACAGCTTGACGCTCGTTAATGTTAGTCTTCAGCTCGTCTAGCTTGTCAATATACTCAGGAGCATAGAAGTCAGTCATGGTTGCTTCAACGGTTGTGTGCGCCAGTTCCATAGGAGTGACATTACCATTGCGTGATTTAGTAGTGGCAACGCCAGAACCAATCTTTTGAAAACGAACTACAGACGCAGTAGCGTTTGCGGTACGAACAGTGTTCCGCAGTTTAGAACCCATGCGCTGGTATGCCAGATGCACATCGGATTCAAACTGCTTGACGAAGGCTGTGTCTATTGTATTAGCCATTTCAAGAGTCCTTTATTAAAGTTGCATTTGTACTCTGGGTATCCTTCTGCATCCTCAACGTAGGTATCCTAACGGGCTACTCAGTGCATTACGGGCCGTGACGATAGAGCGTAAACATTCTTTCTATCTGGATTGCAACGCACAAAATGCACTAAGGTTGTACCGTCCTCATCATCTATATATCCAGCGGCTGAAAACCCAAGCCATGCTGCCCAGTTAAGAGAGCCTTCGTTATCTACAGATATGTTTAAGTTTATCTCGTAGTATGTCTGATGAATGTATCTAAGAATGTCAGGCGATATTCTAATGACGCTGCGCCAATCTGCATCCATCTGCTTAGTAAACAAGGACCACATGCAGACCTGTTGATTGCCAGTAGCTTGCAGGCCAATAAGCTGCACAGATATACCATCTGGGTTTTCCAAGACCATGCACTCTTGTTCTTCTTGCATTTGATCTAGGGCATAGAACAAGTCAACGTCTTCATACTCTGCCGCACTATACGGAGCTATGTCATGGTAAAACTTCATAACATGAGACTTCTGCATAGGGACTAACTGAAAGCCCCTACGCTGTAGAATAGGATCAGCCATATAGTTTGCGATACGCCTGATCTACCTGACTGACGTAAGCAGGATCACGTTTCTGTGGGTTCCAGTAACGCTCGTCCTTCTGCATAGTACGCAAGGAATCATCTGTAATCTGGCTAGTCATAGCGGAATCACCAGCGAAAGATGGCCCCTTCATCTTTTCCATGATGTGTTCCAAAGCAACAATACCGCCAGCCGTTTCACACATGCGCTCTATTGCATCTAGGCTATCTTCAGGAAAGAACTGATTGGCAAACAAACTAACTGCCTCAATACGATCAGTTGCAGCATCACCTAGTAGTTTGGTTTCTGCCTCTATGTCTGGCTGACCTTGACCCATAGCTTCGGCAAACAACTCAATGCCCTTTTGAAACTCCTCTTGACCAAGACCACTTTCAAACGAATGCTCTGACCACCAATCAAGTAAAGGGCTATCTACCGCAGTTTCGGGATCAATGCTTTCTGGCAGAAGGTAATCACCCTTAGTGGCGGGACGATCAGCGTAAGCCTCTCGCTGCATTTCTTCTTGCCATGAAGCCTTTAGGTCTTCCTCCTTCGTCCCCAACTTAGAAGATAATTCACTGTACGCCTTGCCCAAGTCCTCTGGCGAGTTAAACTTCTCAGGCAACCAATCCGGTCTCTCGGCCTGCGTTTGCGTAACTTCTGTAACTGCTTCTGGGGGTTCAGACGATTCATTTAATAATGACTCAGACATCTTGCTTTACCTTATGACCATGCTGGGTTCTTGCCTGTAGCAAGCCAACTATATACCGTTGGCCTTCGTGATGACGCAGTTCTTCTGTGCTAATATTAGGGCCATGCACACGATTAATAGTTATAGACTTGAGATATTCCATAACTGCTTTACCTGTTTCAGATTCAAACAGATGAGCAACCGTAGTACTTATAATCTTATCTTGGTTAGCTGCTCGTTGTATTCCATCAATGCCAATGTTTGTTTTAGATGCGGCCAACTTTATCTCCTATTGCAGTTGTTCCTGTGGCGGTTGCTCTTGCATCTGCTGTTGTTGCTGCATTTGCATTTGCTGCGCCATTGCAACTATCTGCTTACGTTCTTCGGGATCACGAATCAACCCGTCAGGTACACCAAATTTCTTAGCAAGGTGCGCCGCTGTTTCCTCTGAATTGATTAGTAGATTAAGAACCTCTGGCCCAAAGGTGCCAAGAACCATCTCAAGAAACCGACCAACAGATGATATATCTGCGTTAGCCTGTGCTTGTGCAAGCGGAGAGATAGACCTAATCTTAATCTCACGGCCATTAACATTTGGTATTTCAATGCGGCCCTGCTTTTTAAGGATGTAGATAACGCGCTGCAATACTGGCTGCACCAATTCAGCTTGTAGTCTGCCAAACGCAGAACCCATACGCCGCGATAGATCAGCCATACGTTCCGCAACCTCAGTAGCAGATGCAGGAGTTTTATCAGGGTTGCCCAGCATGTCATTGTAGAGCGCACGTTTAATATTTAAACGCATATCCGAAAGTATAAGTTGAGCTACATCAAAGCTACCAGCAGCAGCAACAGGCTGTAACCCATTGGAACCAATAGCCTTTGGTATAATAGACCCCGGCACTAAGGATATAGTATCGGGGTTTATGACACCATCATCATCCATTTGATACACGCCAGAGATAGCCATCTGTGCATTCTCTAGGATTAACTCAATGGTTAGGTTGGTTGTCTTGATAGCAGACAGTGCATTGATAAGAGGGCCACGACCATAGACTTCTCCAGCACACTTAGACCAACGGAAACAGATGAATGGATTAGCGCCATTACCTTTAAGCTCACGCTTGTAGATCACGCTTTCAGTAGTCATGCAGTAAGCGTAACTCATATACACTTCTTCATTCCTGCGAGAGTAATCACGACAAACCAACTCAAGTACAGTTGTTGTGTCATTGCCGCCGTTACCCATGCGGTTTTGAATCTGCTCATTTAGTTCAGCATCAGGGTATAAAACCTGTAGTTGATTGTATCTAATGCCTTTCCTCTCACGGTAGATGTGATCTATCCGGTCATCGGGGCCAGTGTCTAGCACAACGTGAGGTAGAGGAATAGCAGAGAAACGTACCGGATTAATTGCATCGCCTTCTTCTGCAACAAGAATGCCAGTGCCTACAGCTAAGTCCATAAAGGATTCGTGCACTTCTTGTGAGAAGTTAGAGTTCTGCAAAACCTCAAACACATAGTCGGTGACTTCATCAAGATCATTGTTCACGGCGTCACGCTGTTCTTTAGGAACCTCGGAGCCAGCGGTTAGATCAGCCCAACGCGCAAAGTTAGGAACAATGCCCGACTGCAATCGGGACGCAAACTCTTGCACACCAACAACCGCAGTCTCGTCAAAGATTTTATCATCGCGTCTTTGACCTACGTTTTCATAATAAAATGACTCACGCTGGGGAAGAGAATACTCATAGCATTCTTCAAACAAAGGTATAAAGTTCTCACGCTTAGCCTTAGCCTTACCGTAATGCTCATAGTAACCTTTGGCTATCGGATCATCTATCATAATTGAAACCTGTTATAAAACCCAGCACCACCGCCAGATTTGGAACGCAGCAAGGAGCGGCGACCACGCGCCCCACTTCTAAATCGTTTAGCTGTAGTTTGCTGTATAGTATCTTCTGTGGCCTTAGACTTTTCTTCTGCTAACTCTTTTGCAGACTCTTCAGCCAGCATATCAATATCACTTGGCCCTTCATCTGCCATAGGCCCACCGCCTTTTCCTAGCTTACCAGCAAAGAAATTACTGTTAATGCCAAGAGGTTTAAGTATGCTATTTTGAGCCTGCTCTAGCTTTTTAAAAGTCTTGCTTATGAATTTGCACATGGCAATCTCCTTTGTTGGTTAGCGATAAGCACAATCAAGAACGATCAGCAACGCACAATTACATACGCGCCCACAATCCCTGTCTGCGCTTGGGGCCACTACGCTTTGCAAATACGTCAAAGTCCCTCTTAGCAACAGACGGAGTAGCCGTTTTCTGGTTATTCATCAAGGCCCGACCCTCGCCAGCGCCAAGCAACATATACTGCAGTGCATCGTGAATGTGGCTAAACATATTCTTGTCAGGCTTATCTGCGTATCTCTCGCCCGACACTTCCATGCGGCGATACTGGTAGCCGCCCTCAAAGCCTTTAATAAGCTGGGCGCAACGACGATCAACTAAAAAAGCAGGTTTGCCGTCTGTCATTTTGTTAAGCTGCGAAGATACCGACTCAAGACGCAAATCCACGGAATTAGACGGGGCGGGGAATGCCCTAAGGCCAGCACCTCTAAGTATGTGAAACGGGGTAGACTCGTCGGTCTGCGCCCGAAAATCACCCGCAGGATCACCGTAAATAATAACTTCGGAACACTGAGAAAATCTAGTAGCAATCTGCTCACGGAGAACTTCCGCAAACCTAACGATGCCCATGTCAAACGCAACGACTTCATCTTGAACCAACCATCTTCCTCTAACCTTCTGCCCCATAGTAGCCGCAGGAGTTAAACCAAAATCCAAACCAATATACAAAGGATAACCAGCGGCAACGGGAATCTCCTCCTTAGCAACGTGTGTGTCAGTAACAAACATAGGATAGATCGGCTTTCCGTCTTGGATAGAACCCAAGCGATTCATAACGTAAACATCTATCCAACTCTTAGTCTTACCTTGAATAAGATTAGAGTAATAAGACCCCATCATGTTTTTAGTGTTCTCTGCGTTCTTACTGGGTTTGTAAGCGTCTACCTCATTGTCATCGTTCTTAACCTCGGTCATGCCAGCAGGCTGCGTAAAGAAAGCCCAGTTGTCAGGCTTAACCAACATCTTAGCTTGCTCTCGCGGTATGTGATCTGGAATCGGAACCTCGCCAGACATGATCGGCCACCAGTGATCTTCCTCTGGGGCATTGGTATCTGCAATAACTCCTGTCCAAGACGGCCCTCCCTCACGCATAGAAGGAAAGCGACCAACGCGCATAGTACACGCGTCCATAATAGACTTGGGTATTTCTCTAGCTTCGTTAACCCAAATGCCAGTAAGCTCTAATGACAGTAACTTCTTAACGTCCTCTGGCCTATCAAGAGCTAAGAACAAAACCTCAAGATCAATGTCACCCTTCTTAATGTGATGAGTGTAAGGAACCGACCAAGTGAACTTACCCCAATCAGCTTCGGGAAACCAATCAAGCCAAGTCTTAATGGTAGTGGTTCTAAGCTGCGGGTTGGTATTACGAATGATTGCCCAGCGGCTTCTGCGAATACCATTGGCATTCTTATCTTGCGCCAACGCTCTGCGAAATACCTCAATGCAGCAACCAACAGACTTACCAGAACCTACAGGGCCGCGAATGCCACGAAAGAATGTGTGGTCTTTCATAAACGCCTTGAGCGTTTCTCCGTCTGGCTTGTATTTAAAATCAACCACAGTACTGTCTACCGAACCTCAACATTCTATCTACAGTCTCAGGGGCCATGCCATCAATCATCTTGTCGCATTCCCTGTTGGTGGCAAACTCTGACGGCACATACGTTAGATGAACCTTTCTAACTATCTGCCTAAGTATATCTAGCTCTGCTAGGGAAAGGGTAGATATAAAACTCATGTACGATACTGCCTTACTTTTCTGGCAATAGCTTTCGGTTGAGCCACAAACTGCTTACCCTTAGCCTTGCCCTTTCGTTTAGCTGCGGTTGTAGCTGCATATTCAGAATCACTAAGAGCAGCAATAGCCTTGCTAGGTAAGTACCGCTCACCAGTGTCACTAGACTTCTTGCCCGACTTGGTGCGCCACTTCTGCTTACCCCAATTTAATAATGACTTCTGAGGTTTCTTCATGTGTAACCGCCGCCATTAGCTTTGTATCTCTTTGCTAACAACTGAGCCTTACGCGCCGACCACTTGCCAGACGCAGTACCCTGAACATTAGCAGCCTTTATTCTATTGAACAAAGACTTGCGCATCTTGGGCTTAGTGTAATTACCAGCAGCATTAACAGCCATTACTTCTTGCTGCCTTTAGGCTTAGGCTTTGGCTTCTGCTTGGGAGGACGACCAACCTTAGTTCCGTAAGTTCCTTTACCACTAGGCATTTGCTTTATTCCTTTTGCTAATAGCCCTAGCCTTCGCTTTAGCGTCAGCTTTGGACGATGCTCCCCATACCTTTAGGCTGAGAAGAAGACGAGTCGGCTTTCCTTTTTCGTCCCTTTCTGGCCCCTTCATGTTTCCCATTCGTGCTAGGAAGCTGGCCCTTCTTGGGTTGTCTCCGCTTCTTACCGGAGCCTTCATGCCCGTCCCCGCTCGGCCCTTGGCGTTCAAGCCCCCCGCTGGGTTCTTGCCTTCCTTCCGTGTCCACGCTGGTGTTGCCATAATGAATCCTTAATACCGATGCTAATACGCCTGCCCTCATTACCGAGGCTTGCCACGACGAAACAACTTGTTGTCTAACTCAAGCAAAGTCTTGTTCATACGCTTGTAGTCCTTGCCACTAAGAACCTGACCCTGCCGCATGTCCTTTAACGTGTTAACAATACGAGCCGCGTTCTTCTTAAAAAACCCAAGACCCTTAGTAGGTATCGCAGGTGTAAACGCACCACTGGCGTCCTCCATAGTACGAATGCGAGACTCCAAGGACTTAGCACGCTTTAACAAACTCTTTGTAGACTCTTGTGGCAAATCAATCTCCTGTTCAATCAAACCCCTAAACCAAAATAATATTTTAGGAAAGATGCCTTTTGTCAGTATCGTGTGTGTATGGGACTACTAGCTAACAGTGTCTTCCTGTTTTTTAACCCCCCCTCCACTAACTCAGATCAATGCTAACTCTAATGTCCCCAGCAACTTGTACCTGACTACGGTCTATGGGCTTGAAGCCAGCGCGATCTAATATGTCTTTACTAGCCTCAAGCTGTACGTACTCTGATCTAGCCCCCGTAGCCAAGTTCATAACACGTGCTGCAGCTACAGTAGCATTCATTCCAAGCTGTTCGTTTACCCGTTGCATCATGTAAGACTGCACATGCGGTAAGCGTATCGTTTTGCTTGCGGTTACTCTTCCTGATTCGCCGTTGGCATACCCTGCTTCTTCGGCTGCTTCGCGCAATGTGCATCCTGTTGCTACGAGCGTATCTACTAGACTCATCTGTTTCTTGGTTAACTTACGTTGTTCTAACATATCTATATCCAGTCATTAACCCCCCTCACCCTCTCCCCCCACTGTAGACAGCTTGGATAAACGTATGTCAATCCTACCCTATCCTATGTTGTTCAAACCCATACCAATGCACAGTCATTTTGCTATTGACGGATTCTACGTTTACTCTCCTTAAAGAGGAACATACTAAATACATACTAAACACACGCCCTGCCAGCTTCATGTCAGCGGCGTTTCGGTCATGCGTTCTGCTCTGACACCTCTGCATCTCCAAGTCGTTACTGCGGCCAGCCCCGCACTCGTTTGTTCATTGCATGGCTGTCAAAAAGTTCGCAAGTACCTATTTCCCCTGCCCCTTCGGGTCATTCCTCGCGAGACAAATTGGCACTGGCGAACTTCAGGCTCCGAGCAAGCTCGTCATTTGCCCTCCTTGCATGAAGTCCTCGTTGCGGGGATGGTCCTCGCAACAAGACAACTTGGAGAATAGATATGACAAAGAGAACAGCACAACCTACACTTACTGACATGAAACTGGCAGTCATTAAATATCATACACACTCAAATGATAATCCTGACAATAAGGTCGGTGGCCGTGTCATCAACGAGAAATTCCTTATCGGTCTTGGTCGGGACGCTTGCTTCACATCTAACAATAGCCTTAACTTCAAACGTAAGCAGATTGCTGACGCCTTTGCAGATTACGATCAGGCTACCAAAGATGAGAACGCTTACGACATGAACCGCAGCGCCAACTGGCTTGCCATCCTAGAGCCAGAGCTTGACGAACTTCAGGTACGTCATGACGCAGACAAAGAGGTATATCATCACCTCACAGGCGGTGAGACTTGGATGCCATCAGCCCCCAAGAACACACCCAAAGTTACTAACATCAACCTAGCTCAGATGAACAAGCTACGGGCAAGGGTGGCATAAGCCACCGCACCACAGGGCGGCTTAGGTCGCCCTTCATAGCTAACCAAGAGGACATCACATGAACAACAGACACCTGTTGGACGCAGTGATCAGCGGCATCGCGCTCGTCGTGCTGGTTGTTGGCACTATCGCGGTGCTATACGGAGCTGGCTTTGCTGGCTGAAACGAAATCAAATCAATGGAGAATCAAATGCTAGATACTATGAACACTACAGACTGGGACTTTGGCGTAGACATGGAGCCATGCTTAGATGTGCGTGGCAATAAAATACCTAAGATGCGTAACCTAGTACGCATTGACACAGGTGAATCGCTTGGTATTCACAAGTCTAAGTACAAACCAATCACGCACAGTGATGCCGTCAACTCAATCATGGACTCAATCAAAGAAGCTAACATTAGCACAGACTACAGCGTTAAGACACACGTTGCAGACAACGGTGCCAAGATGAGGCTTGAGGTATTATTCAACGACATTATGCTGAAAGACCCAGAGGTAAATGATTACATTCAGTATCGTGTCCAAGCATACAACAGCTATGATGGTAGCTGGGCATTCCAACAGTCAGCTGAAGGCTTGAGATTGTGGTGTCTCAATGGCTGCACTACTGCTGACACTGTAGCTAAGACATGGGCCAAGCATACTACTAACGTAAGTGTAAATAGTTCAGCGCAAAAGATTAGCGATGGTCTTGAAATGTTCCTTAATAGTAAGGGAGTATGGGAGGCATACAGAAGTACACCTGTCACTACCGATCAAGCAGAGTCCTTCTTTAAAAAGACTGTATGTAACGTACAACACAAGGCAAGTCATGATAAGTTTAATGACAGACAGCTACAGAATCTACTGGGTGGCTTTGATAATGAGCGAGCGCAGTTAGGTAATACCAAGTGGGCTTTGTATAACTGTCTAACATCATGGGCTACACACACGGACGAAGCCAAGTCGCCAGAGAATGCGAAGCGTATCCGTGAAGCAGCCATCATCAAGGCCATGAAGCACAAGTCATGGCTAGAATTAGCGTAAGGAGAACACGCATGTATTCATTAAGTATTCACAATGTAACTAAGGTTGAGCTTAAAGTTACCAAGCTATTCAATAACTTTAGCTCTCGCAATCTTGTCGTTACTACTAAAGATTATGATGGCACTATGACTGAGCATACTGTTGGTTTGTATGGGCCAGACTACACAAGCATTTGCCCCGTAATTGATACCAGTGTTTCACATCATTATGATGACGATGATACTACACAAACAGCAGCTTGAGTTTGTAGCTGATATGTTGGGGCGGTCAGTTAGCTGGCCGTCTCACCTTCATGTCTTTGCTGATGAGTTGGAACAAGCCAACCCTCGCTTCAACAGAGATAAATTTATTCAACGTGCAACCAAGGCTTGGGAAGAACGGCAGCCTTTAGTGGAGATAGATGATGACATCCCCTACTGAATCAGACAAGAAGCCTAGCTACTGTGGCACATGCTATGGTGAAGGCTTGATTGAAAAAGAAATACCTATCCGTGACTTCATTAATGGTGGGTACATAGATGTACGCTATGAACCATGCCAAGAGTGCGGCGGCGATGGCTGATTACCTTGAGACTTGGCCTGAGATTAAAGCAAGGCACAAGCGAGAGAAGATAGAGTTGCTGCAATCATTGTGTAATCATTACACTGTGGATGTAGCGGCTCGTATCTTAAATACTAAACAAGCAACCATTAGAAGATACGCTATAGATCATGGCGTTAAATTCATACGAAAGATACGGAATGGCAGATACAATTACCAAGCACCGCATGAAGTTACTGTTAGCTGCAAAGATACTTGAGGTACGCAGACAAATGATAACATCTAAGTCTTTATCTGAGGTATCAAAGACAAACAGAACATCAACAGCAGACAAGCTCAAGCTAATGCAACCAGCTTACTTTAAACGTGGTGAATTATTGTTTCATTCTAATACAGGCAGGATGATGCAGTATTCTTTAACAGAAAAAGCTAACGAAACAATTAAGGAGCACTTGACCAAGGCTGCATAGGCGCAGTAATACGAGAGCATGAATAGTTATTATGATTTGCTCTGCAAAAAAGCCAAGGAAGCTGATGTTCCCTTGGTTAAAGCCTTCATCAAAGCTGGTGTACCTACGTCAACATACTACAGGACAGTCAATGGTTCTGAACTAAGGTATGAGACAGCCAAGAAAGTATGGAGATTGCTAGAACTTTTGATGGGTGCACATCCTAATCGTGATAAGCGGAAGCTAACACCACCGAAATGAACTCTTATGACTACATAATAAGTCAGCTTATTAGTAGGCGAAAAGACTTAAAGCTATCTCAAAATGATTTAGACTTTAAGATAGGATGTTCAGACGGATTAGTTCACAAGTGGGAGCGAGGCAAGCGCAAGCCAAGTGGCTTTATGTTTGCTTGCTGGGTGGAAGCCTTAGACTGTGAGTTACAAATCAAACAAAGGTAAGTCAGCTTACTGCGATCACTGCGATCAAGAGTGTAGGTACTATGTAGCTATACTGTCGGGGAAGTATCCTAAAACGCATTGGTTTCTGTGCATGTCTTGCTATGAGGAGGATAGATGGCAAACAAAAATAAAAACAAAGGGACTTACCATGAGAAATGGTTCGTTGAATGGCTCAAGTCAATCGGCGTTGAGTGCAAGCGAGTCCCTCTCAGTGGTGCGCTCGGTGGAGAATGGAGTGGAGACATCCACCTCACACTGGACGGACAGCGATGGCTGGTAGGTGAAGTTAAGTACAGAGATAAGTCTAACTTCCCTAGTCCATTCACTGTCTTAGAAGGCAGAGACATAGCCTTTTATAAACGAAGAACGGGTAAGCCTCAGACCTTAGTCATAATGTCAGGCGAAGAGTTTGAGAAAATTATACAAGGAGAATAGCATGGCAAGAAAGCCAAGGATTCCAGACTCAGAAGAGTTTAAATTATTCTGGCAGTCATACCCAAGAAGGATGGGCAAAGGTGTAGCTCGCATAGCATTCATCAAAGCATGTGAGATAGAGGATGCGGAAGTAATCATAGAAGCTGCGCAAAAGTTTCAGTTGGTTAGCATCAACACAGACATACGCTTTATTCCTCACCCTACTACATGGCTCAACGCAGAGCGATGGGAGGATGATCTATCCCACTTTGATAGCAACAATGATTCCCGCCTTGATGACATACTCAATGCACAGTGGGATGATAATGTGTTTAGCTTGGAGGACAAACGCAATGGCACAACTTGATTATAACTATAGAACACAGGCTGTAGGCAAATGGCTGCAAGCTGTACTCAAGCGGTACACACCACCGCAGGGCATGACCAACGAAACTCTATTGCAAGAGATGAAGTTCATTGTGCAAGACATCAATGGCGCTATGCCTAATCATGTCAACGATGGCTTGATTGATTTATTCTTAGAGAGAACAGACAGACAGGTACGCGCCATTCATGGAGCGCGTAACTGGCCGTCTGTCAAAGTGTTTGTCACTGCTGCCAAGTCTGCTGCTGACGAGACCAATCGTGCTGTAGCTACAGAAAGCAAGAGCGAGTGGGACTTCAATCCATTCACTGCCATAGAAAAAAGAATCAAAGCTAAAGATTATGTACCAGTTGATTACTTATATGGTCGGCTATCACACGGCTTGGTTCACACCACTACAGTTACAGACGATGAGCTAGATGAATACAGGTTTACCTACGAAACTAGACTAAGGGAGGAGCAAGGTGACAAGACCGCCGATGCAACGATTGAAGAGCTTACCTCTAAGCACAGCGCGTTTAGAGAGGATTGGCGTATTGGAGAGGCGAATGGAGAGACTGAATCGCCTGATAGAAATGCAGCTAGAAAGGGACGGTGGCAGAAAGCAAGAGCCAAGTATATTCCAATGGCGCAGCGAGATGGTGCTAGTGCTTGAGGAATTATTTAAGATAGCTGTTGATGTTGCTGCACATATGCAGTACAAATAGTATTGATAACAATGGAGAATGTTATGAAGCGGACGGGATTTATAGGTGGGTCTGACTGTGTAAAAATTATGCAGGGAGATTGGTATGATCTATGGCAGATCAAGACAGGCAAGATAACTAGCCCTGATCTTAATGACAACCTTGCGGTACGCATGGGTAGTTACACTGAGTCATTCAACATGCAGTGGTTTGAGGAGAGCATGCCCAAGCGTGACATGAATGATTACCTAGTGCACAACCAGCAGTATGAATACGAACGCAATGTTGATGGCGTACCTATGAAGGGTACGATTGATGGCATGTGTCGTGGCTCTATTGTTGAGTGCAAGCATACTAATTCATACAACACTATGGACGGTCTGATTGAATACTACATGCCACAGTTACAGTGCTACATGAAGCTGGCTGGCAAAGACGGATGCTTCCTTTCTGCCTTCTTTGGCAACAACAAGTGGGAGTGTTCGCACGTTGCATGGAGTGAGTCATACTTTAACCTGATGATGACTGCGATCAAACAGTTCTGGTCGCATGTAGATACAAACACAGAGCCGCTTGGCTACGATCAGCCAGCAACTATGAAGATAGATAGCATACCTGTAGATGATATGATTAAGCGTGATGCCAATGGCGACAATCACTTTACATCTATAGCTCACGACTACATTGGCAACGAAGCCTATGCCAAATCGTTTGAGTCAGCCAAGAAAAGTCTCAAGCAAATGGTGGGAGATAACGAACGGGAAGTGTACTGCGACTTGTTAACTATACGCAGAGACAAGCGCGGGTCACTTAGAATATCAACACGCAAGGAGAATGCGGTATGAAGATGAAACGTAAAGCAGTAATAGCAATGTGCGGTTTAGGTACATCAACTATAGATAGGTACATGGAGAATGGTTTCTTTCCAAGACCTATTCCACTTACAACTGTGTGGGAATCAAATAATATTAAACTGTGGGTAAAGAGCCACGGCAAAGGACCATTGGGTCACACCTATGGCTATGGATGCCACGGTTCTGATAATAAAGTATGGCCCACGTGGAATGAGATTGTAGCTGATGCACGTAAACAAAATGACATTGAAATAAGCAAAGCTAAAGAAGCTACCAGAGATTTTGAGTTATCTTTAGAAGAAGCTAGAAATAAAGCACAAGCAGAGCTTAATCAAAAGCGTGAGGGCGCTGTTAACCTACGCTATGTAACTGAGCGTCTTCGTGACATAAAAAATATGGACGAGGTAGAGGCATTCTACAAAGAGTGTGTCTACAATATGGGCATTAACACACTGCGTAATGGAGAAGCAGATGGATAACCTAGACATATGGAACAGAGTTGAGCAATCAGATCCTAAGTTCCTAAAGCAAGTGAGCTTTGGCGCACGATCATTCACAGCCATTGATCCTATGTATCAGATACGTTCTGCTACAGAAGAGTTTGGCCCCATCGGTAAAGGGTGGGGCTGGATTAACCAGACAAGATTCATTGATTTATCCAACGGTGACAAAGCTGTAGTTGCAGACGTACAGGTATGGCACGGTGAATTGATTAACGCATTCGGCCCCTTTACTGGGTGCCGTAAGTTCTTTGATGCAGCCAAGGGCAGACTTGCCGAGGATGCACCGAAGATGGCTGTCACTGACGGCCTGACTAAAGCCCTATCACACTTAGGGTTTAACGCTGACGTCTTCCTTGGGAAGATGGATGGCAACAAGTACGCCGCAGATAGCGGCAGCAAAACCGCTGGCAATAGCTGGTAATACAGGAGCCAAAAGCATGGCAGAGTACGACAACACTAACTCAGGTGCAGCATTCAAACCATTTGATACGCAGCGCATGATACTACAAGGCAAGCTCAACAATCAGGGCAACGATAGTAAGATCATACTTGTAGCAGACCAGACAAAAGCTGGCATGAAGATCATTGAGGTGTATCAAAAGCTGGGTGTTATGTTTGAGAACGATAAGAAGGGCAATGAGAAAGCGCCCGACTACTCAGGGCCAGTAGATAATACCAATCTAAAACTAGCAGGTTGGAAACGTGCCAAGGATGGTGGCAACTATATGTCTCTCGCCCTATCAGAAAGCCAACAGCAACAGCCTCAAAGTTTTGACAAGGCCAAGGTGCCAGAAATAGACTTTGACGATGAGATACCTCCGTTTTAATGGGCAACGAGCCACACTTTGATGGAGATGACTATGTGCATGAGCGTGATTTCAGCAGGCTCATGCCACAGTTACAAAAAGTAAAACAATACATGGAGGAGAATGATTGGGTTACGCTATCTGAGTTGAGCAATGCAACAGGTGCACCAGAGGCAAGTGCAAGTGCTGCGTTGCGAGACTTACGCAAGAAGAAGTTTGGTTTCCGTACTGTATCAAGACGATACGAAGGCAATGGACTCTATGCTTACAAGCTAGAAGAAGCTGACTACGAAGAACCAAAGATAGCAGATGATTGGTGGAAAGATTTATAGGATTGAATCATACAAGATCATGCGGTATAAAGAGTCACCCGCATAAGATTGTAGTTCTCCCTAGTCTTATGATCTTCCCTCCTTGGGCGGTGATGTTTCTCCATTGCGTCACCGCCCTTTTTTATACAATCAATTCAAAATGCGGTGCATCTATAAACGGTCTACGACCCTGTGATCTACGCAAATCTATGTAAGCATTCATTGCTTCCTCAGATGATTGAGGCCACTCACCAATAGAGTTAATGTGCCACGCTGCACCCCAGCGCAGAGAAATCTTCTCATGACCAGCGCCTTCCTTCATAGCATCAGCTATCTCATCGTACAGATTAAGCTCCCATCTACCGCCGCCACTGTATGCCATAAGATCAACAGCCAAACCATCTAAGTGTTTGCTATTCATAGTTTGCGATGCACCAGAGGCAACGAGAGAACGCTGCTCTGCCTTGGTGCGAATGCCACAGATCACAGAGAAGTCCTGCTTAGTTACAGCGATAGCGTAGTACACAATGCGTTGAAGTCTATCATCTACAGTACTTAGCTTTTGTAGGCTGCGTTTACCTAATACATATCCCATTATTTTTTAAATCCTTTGATTGTTCTGATGCCAAAGCTGGCTGCTATACTACAATACATTCCCCACTGCACCCATAATGGTGTAGTCTCAAGGTTAGCAAAGCCCTCTGCCATAACTGCCTGCATAGAAGGAACGAAGTTCATGAGAAGAATAGCTACAAAAACTACAGTCCATAGTTCGTCTTTCCAAGAATCCTTACTCGCCTCTATAGCTGACTGTTCCCAATCAGTCTCAGAGGTAGCTTTCTTTAGGGCTATCTCAGCGTTAGCTTTCTGTACTGCTGTCTTACCATCTATGTAACTACTGGCTAGTCCGCTGATCGCGGTTACTATTCCACCTATCATTAGCCTTCTCCGCTATAAGTTTTGCCTGTTCTTTTATCTCATGCTTCTGTCTTTCTAAAAGCAAGAACTGACCATCAAGATCACTTAGCCTTGGAACCTTTATCACATTACTTTTCATGTGAAAGCCATACGGCAAAGGCTCCTGTCATAGCGCCTGTAACTACAGAAATTAGACTGGCCTGCTGTGTTGATATGTCAGGCATAGATAACGCCCACTCAATGCAGCGCACGTAAACCACAGTCATAGTAAACATCATAAAGCGCGGCAAGATTTTGTACTCTAGTAACTTAGTAAAAACTATTGTCATTCAAAGCCTCCTTGCAAGCCTTCCATTATCTCTTTGACAGTTGGACGCCGCTTGGTATTTGGAGAGTAGCGGCACTGAAACGTAGACGGACACTCTTTGAAACTAAAACTAGGATAGTGATAACCTATAGTATTGTTTGGCCCTTTGTAAATACAGACCTTCTCGTCTTGTATTGTGGTACGTTTAGCCAAGCTACACGTTACATAGTCAGGGTTAACCAAGCCAGCATAGAGATAAGCAACAAGCAGAATCATTGGGTAGCCAGCACAATTAAATAAATACCACCACCAAGTAAACCAATAATACCTATAGACAATCCACCTATAGCTGCGTTGTTAGCTATCTGTCTCTTAGCTTCCATCGCTGCGTACACAGTTTCTTCTCTTTCTTTGCGTATCTGCCTACGCATACCTAACATTTCGTCGTAAGTTGATGGGCCGAACCTCATGTTAAGCATAAACTTAATCTCTTTTTCCCTCTCAAGTAGAGTCTTCTTACGAACAACAATGTCCATAGCCTCTTGCTCTATGTCACCAGAGTGAGATTGTTTCTCTAAGAACGTAGGCTTTTTACGTTGTGACTCAGCCTTAGATATATCTGCAACTGCACTATACCATGCACCCAGTTGTTTGCTTACGTCCTCTATCTCACGCCCTGCACCGACCAACATCTTAACGCCCTTGAAGGCAGCGTTAGCAGCAGCAAAGGCAGTAATAGGATCAATCATAAACCATTACCTCATTTGGATTGACCAGCTGGGGAAGACAATAAGCAGTGCCATAGTCGTTTGTTTGAGGGTATCCAAAACGCCTTACTAATTCTTGAGCGTACCAGTTACAGGTATCCACTCGCTTAAAATAAAGCTGAGATTTTATAGGTGTTCGTTCTGATCCCATCCCGAGATAAAGAACAAGAACAAAAACATGTACCACATGCTTACCCCATCCTACTAAGAATAGTTAAAAGCATAATAATTGTTGCGCCAGATGTAGCTATAAGCACAGCTTCAAGTCGCTTGATCCGAGTAAAGACTTCTTTGAATTGAATCCTAACCTCAGTTTGCAAAGCAACTACATCCTTTTCTAGCGCAGAAACGCGCTCATTTATATCTGCCATTAACTAGGTTCCGTAGGCCATGTAACTGAGTTTGGAAAACCAGATTGCGTTGACACATCACGCAGCGCCTGTCGGTACGTGCGCCATTCGGTGGACAAGGTTACATCGCTTGACGCGCGCCAATCGCAAGCAGATAGTTTAGCATCGCGTTCTTTACGCACTTCTGCCGCTGTGCGAGCATTTGCCCCCGCAGCCCATGCAGTTTCTTCCGCATCACGGGCAGTTTCTTCATCAGCGGAGAACTGTACTCGTTCACCATTTATGTTGTGGAATCTTGTCATAGTTTTGCTCCCATTACGATAACTTTAAGCCGTACATATCAACTCGGCCAGTTTTTATGTTTCCAGAAGAAATGGTAAATTTAATATTATTAATGCTTGCTGTGCCAGCCCACGCCATCGCTTTGTTGTTATCTAACATTTGTTTAAAGACCCCGCTGTTAAACGACTGCCCCATTAGTTGTGAATACGCAAACGACCATACATTGGTATCGTGAGGGTTATAAAGGTAAAATGGCCCCGAACCTCCATACTCGTCTGTCGCGTTTCCCAGCCCAAACCCAGCTAGTCTAAATTGACCACGGTTGCTATTAGATGACTTATACTCTGAGCCGCCTTGGTAACTGCTGCCGTTATCCGTGCTGATAACCGCATAAAAATCTGAGCCGTCATTTACCGGAATTATATTATACGAATAAAATACGTATGAGCGGTAGCTGCTGCTGTCAAAATGACTTGACGTAAAAACAACGCTTGCATCATCATCAATAGCACCTGATGAAGCTATAAACTCCATTGCCCCGCCGCCGCCGCCGCCAGCCTCAGCCCAAGTTAAGCCACCAGTGTTGCCGCTTTGCGCAGTCAGCATGTAGCCGTTTACTGGCGCATTGCTGACCTGCATTTTGCTTTCATTAATTGCTTCGCCAGCAATTTTTGCTTGCGTGACATTTGCATCTGCTATGTGTGCGGTGTCTATTGAGCCATCAACGTACTGCTCACTGTCAACACTATTATCAGCAAGCTTTGCATTGGTAACGGCATCCGCGTTTATTTTTGCTGTTGTGACTGCGTTGTTTGCAATCGTCAGTGCGCCAGATCCAGTAACTTCGCCTGTGTGTGTGGCGTTGGTCGTTTTGGCGGTATTTGCCGTGACAGCGGTGTTAAGCGTTTGGAGGTCTACGCCATCAACGGTGCCGCCAGCAGTTATATTTCCGGTTGCACTTAACGTTGTAAATGCGCCAGTTGACGCAGCCGCTGAACCTATAGTTGTGCCATCAATTGCACCGCCGTTTATGTCACAAGATAAGGTTGTCATCGCATCTAAATAGGCGGTTCCATCTATATACAGGTCAGTCCATTTTTTTGACGTAGATCCAAGGTCTGGTGAACTTGCAGGGGTTGGGATTAAGTCAGTTGTTATCACACCATTAAATGCTACCGTATCCGTAGCTGCATTTCCAAACGTGACAGCCCCGTTTGCTTCTAAATTACCGCTTACCGTAAGATTAGTTATTTGTGGATTGTTCTGATCGTTAGCTAACGTAGAAATGTCGTTGACAACAGTCTGCGTCCCAAGAAGTCCCATCGCCGTAACATTAGCTGATGTGGCAAGCGTGTTCATGTCGCTTACAATGTCAGACGTTCCAAGTGTGTTCATATCAGCAACTACATCAGACGTTCCTAAAATTGCCATGTCAGCAACAATGTCAGATGTTCCGAGTATAGCCATATCAGCAATAACCGTTGAGTTTCCTAGCAATCCCATCGCAGTTACATTTGCGCTTGTGCCAAGTAAATTCATATCCTCAACAATTGCAGCCGTGCCAAGCGTATTCATATCGGCAACAACGTCAGACGTACCTAATATTACCATATCTGCTACTGCAGCACTTGTGCCTAAACGACCTATTTCAGTAGCTTTAGCTGCAACAGCACCAATATCAGTAGCATCCCCAGCTACCGCAGTTACATTACTTGCTATACCTGCTACAGTAGAAACATTAGAAGTAATACCCGCTACAGAAGAAATGTTATTTACATTAGATGTTGTAGCTAACGTATTCATATCGCTAACTGCATCACTTGTACCAAGAAGATTAATAGATGCAGTAACATCCGCTAAAGATTGAACGGCAGTAATAGATGGGCCCGCCTCAACAGCACCAGTGCTTGCGTTAAAACCAAGAACAGTACCTTTACGATTAGCTAACAATGGCAATGTTGTAGAAACACTTGAGTCTGAATCAGAAAGAATTAAGCCACGATCAACAGAATCTTTAAGATCAGCAGCAATAGCAGTAAAGCGATCTAGCTCAGTGTTGAGTGTACCAATCTGAAACGATCCAGAAGAAGGAAAGTCAGTTGTTCTAGCAAGCGCAATACTTCTAGTAATAACCACAGTGCTGCCACCACTTGCGCCTGTAACTGATATAGCTACTGCACCAGTAGAACCGCTGCCTCCGCTTACAGTGTAGTGAGTGCTAATAGTTTTTAAAGTACCATCAACATATACGTTAAGATCAGCATCATCAAAGAACTCAAACGATACAGTGAACGATGTTTGTGTAGCTCCCGCACTTACAGAGTAAGATACACGCGCTGCGTTCTGTGCTAAAGTAATAGTCATGCTGCACTCCTTTTAGTTCTGCTAACAGTAGATAAAACCCATAGCAACGCACATTTAAAAGCGGGATATAGCATTCGTAGCCTCATTCATTTGATTTTTCCAGAACCACATTCTAGCGAAAGGCAATGAACGTATAATCTGCTTTGATCCCTCGCCGTATTCACCGTTAAGAAACTGACCAACGCCCTCGGCATAGTCTGTTGTTATACTTACGCCAGCACCACCAACACCTGTGGCTGCATCTACCATTCCCATCGTTCCCTCACGCGGCGGGAACTTCGGGTTAAGCATTCCACCGCTAATATTAGGACCACCAAGGGCAAGAGAAGTAGACATAGCAGTGTAAAACAAATCACTGTATAGAGCCATAACACCACTTTGATCAAATGCCCTAGCAAAGCGATCCTCCATTTCCATCTTGTCCCAAGCAAAGTCAGGCGTCTTAATCATTACCGATAGATAGCCAGCGCCCATAGCTGTAGCTAATCCACCCCACCTGTTTTTCATCTGCCCTTGCATGAATGACCCTGCAACCTTGTTGGTTGCTGCTAGTGCGTAGCTGTAGAACTGAAAGGGAAGCCCTAGAAGGCCGCTCTCAATGCGTGCGTAGCCCCTTACACGGGCGTCTTCCTTCATTCCAAAGGAACGCGCCACATTCATAGGAACGTAAGCCACGCCGTCCACTAGGATAGGCTTATCAGCAGGCGTACCCATCATGATTGTGTTAAGTATTCCGCTAGATAGCGCAGACCTAAAGGCTGTTAGAGTTTCTTCTTCTATCTTAGGCTGCTTGTTATGCTCCTTAAGAGCAAGCTCATTGATTTTGTTTTCGTACTTAGCATAGTGCTTAGGATTAGATCGGTCGTATGTTTTACCTTTACCCAAATTTAGCTTCAAATCATTAGGTTGAAACTTTGTGTGCATGATTTCGTGCATCATAACAAAGTTGGCCCATTGTTGCGGTGTTTCAAACGCATTCTCAGGGAGAGCCTTAACACCTTCTACTTTTGGCTGTGTCCAAGGCTTATCGTCAAATGTACCCTTGATGTAATCAACATCAAACTTAATAGTTTTCTTATCGTAGTCCACCATTGCCGCAATGTAGCTGCCATCTTTTCTATACTTACCAGTATCACCGTAAGTAATCTTAGCTTTAGGCATATACTCACCAGTGTCAGGAAACGCATAAGCATTTTCCCAATCCTTAGTGTTAGGTAAATAAAACCCCTTCTCAGTAACTTGATGCGGAGCAACAGCAATGTTCAATGCCATTTCTTCGCTAATGCCATAGCGCAGCAGATACTCTTTGTTCTGCTTAGAGATAGTACCGTTCTTCCATGCTATAGAATCCTTGATTATAACATGGCCGCGAATGATTGAGTCTAGTGTCTTAGCAAACTGAGTAATAGGCGACAATCCGTTAGCAATGTAGAACGCATTCTTCATCATGTCGTACTTGGTTGTAGCTCTAGGGTTGTTGCTGATGTCATCAATCATACGAATGTGAACACTGCCCTCAGTCATCTCTAAGGCTTCACCAACAAAATTAGCCTCTTCGCTAGTTAATCTAACACGCTCGTTAGATAATATTTCCATCAATGCTTTAAGAACATCACCTATCTCATGCTCCATAATGATCCGAGCAAAGTCAGGAATGGCAGAGAGGCCAGCACTACCAAGATAGTTAAGCTGTGCCGCTTCCTTCATTACAAATGCAGCCTTGTTATCCCAGCGATCAGGATCAGTCTTCATAACCGAAGTAACTACACGGTCATACATATGCACAAAGTCTCTACCCACCTTGTTAATGTCACGCTGAGAATGCCCAGCCTCCATCATCTCTAGGCGTACATCCTCTAGCATCTCGTCAAAATCTTGCCCGTCAAACATCTTGGCAAACTCATAGCGCCCACCTGTTTTGTGCACGTATGACTTCATAGTATCTATAGGGTTCTGCACCATGAACTCCCAAACTAACTTGTTTGGTATGTCTAAGCCTCTGTGCTTTAGGTGCATTGATTTGCCAGAGCCAAAGAACTCATCGGCATCTTCTGTAGTTTCGTTAAGTATCTTACTTACAGTGGCCTTGGCCCTAGCGTCAGTTGCAGTCTTATTGCTATCTAATCTTTGCTTTACTATCTTACCGCTTTTATCTCTAACGTAGATAAACGGGTTATCCATGTACCACTTAGATATGATTGCCTCTAACTCTTCGCGCCTTGCTTTAACTGTAGCGTGGTCAAAGTATCTAGGGCTAAAGAAGTCTTCGTTAGCAGGTTTGACATCTGTATCACCATCAGCAATAGCATCTAAGGAATCCTGCAATGTTTCTTTGCGCTTGGTAGCTCTAGTCATTTGACTGCGAATAGATTCAACAGTTCTCTTCTTGTACTTAAACTTAGGGTTAGATTCTATCTTAACTAACCTAGCCTCAAGATCAGCAATCCTGCCATCAACCTTAACAATGTCTGCAACCAGTTTATTCTTATTACCTATAAGCCCTGTATCTTGTAAACGCTGGCCCCATACATCATAGAAATCATCTAGCACCTTACGCGCTGCAACTTCTATCTCAGTCTTAGGTTCTTCTTTAAACACACGCTGCCTGTTAATTTCAACTAAGAAGTCATTGTAAGTCTGTCGCTGACCGCTGCCAAACTTAGACTCAAGAGCAACTGTCTTTTCTGTAAGGTTCATGCCAGCACGTTTTTTAATGTCTGTGCCTATAGATAAACCCCACAGCTCAGTCATCTTAGCATCGGCCTTAACCCATTCGCCCTTGAGCGGTGCCATGCGCTGATACACAGAAGCACCTAGAGTCTTGCCCATAACGTGTAAGTTTTGCAGCAAGCCAGAATCAGACGCCATACGACTCATACGCTCTTTGACTGAATCAGGTACAGCAGCGGATAACACCCTGCGGATAGGCGTAGAAAGGTAAATAGGGCCAGTACCACCAGCAGCTATAGCATAGGGGTCTTTGCCTACAGTATCTAAGTTTCTTACAGCAAGCTCAGAAGTAACAGCCTTTAGTCTTGCCTGATTATCTACGCTTAAAGGTACTGGACCTTGTGACCCAATTGCAGAGTCACGCAATGTCTTAGCCTCTGCGCTAAGGTACTTTGTGCTATCGCCTTCAAACTGATTGCGTATTGGTTTTGATCTAACCGCAGCAAGTTCCTCATCTGATAATGCGCCTAGATTTTCAAAATCTTGTTGGCGTTCTGTTGCCTCTATATGAGACTTCATATGCGCAGATTCCGCTTTCATACGCCTATTCATAGGCAAGCTAAAAGCACCACCGAATAAAGCACCAGATACAGCAGCCATAGCAGTATTACTAACGCCCTCTTCCATAGTTTGCACAGGATCAAACGCAGACTTAGATATTTCTAAACCCGCCTGTAATGCACCAACACCAGCGCCAGTACGTAATGCAGACCTAACTACGCCAACACCAGCACCACCAAACGGCAAAGGTATTAGGTTAATAGGATCAAACAAGCCAGCGCCAGCTTGCGCCCAAAAGCCAGAGTTAGCTAACACTTTGCGAGAACCAATGCCCTTATCTATATTGGCCTTCATGTCAGCCATATGCTCTGCGTTTTGCGCAAAAACTAAATTACTAAAATATTGCTCATAGCCTTTTACATCATCCAGTGGATTGTAAGAGCTGTCTATTTCATAGCCATATTTTTGATGATTGCGATAAGCGTCTATAAACGGAGAATAGGCAACGCTGTTTGTAGCGCCAACCGTATCTAAGAAGCTAATAGCTTGATTCATTTCTGGCGTGTAGTCTTCTCTTACCCCAGATAACGGCAATGATGTTATCATTAGTTTTGAACCCCAATAACATTACCTAAAATGTTTTGCACTTCTGGCGCAAGAGCGCCTTGCTCTTCCGCTTCCTGTGTAATTTCCTGTCGGCTTTTTCTACCAGCTAATATTTCTTGATTCCTCAAGGCTCTCTCTTGATTGATGGTTTCTCTTAGCTGTTGAAGATAAGGTTCCTGATTACTAAAAATCATTAACTCGCCATTTAACTTAATAGGTTTTTTGCCACCTGTGTTGTCCATTTCCATAGCCATATAGTAAATAACACGATCACTGCTTTTAGGAAGCGGATGTAAGAACGCTTCACCAGCTTCATATGTTACACCACCAGCAGCTATATTGAATCCCTGCAGACGAAAAGGAGCCACAAGACCAACAGCAGATTCTAAAACGCTAGTAGGTTTAATCCCACCGCCAGAGCCAGAGCCAAGAGTATAACCACGATTTAAGTCAGGATGCTGTGCTATTGATAGTTTACTTTGCACTTCATTTAGAAACGCAGACCTTTCCCTTTCATTAGGAAAAATCTGATGTATTGCGTACATACTTCTGTTTTGTTTTGTTTGAGCAGAATCAACAACCAAGCCTTTAGTCTCTTGAAACTTTTGCTCGTAAAGTTCTTTAAGGTTTTTAGCTACAACATCTACGTCACCTGTAATGAGATACAAGTAATTAGCAGTTGCAGACAAAGCCTCTTTAGCTTCTATAGAGAAGTTCTCAACACCTAATTTATCTGATATAAAACTATAACCATCACCAAATTCATTTTTCATAATTTCATTAAAGTCTTTGTCAGATTTATTGTCTACCATAGCAGCAAGTATGCTAGGTATTTTTTCTGTACCTACTATCTTACTAACCAAGTCAACAGCAGTTAACCTAGACATAACATCATTGCCGATTTCATCTGTAAATTTACTAAGTATATTTATCTTTTCGCCGCTTTCTCCAACGCCAGTAGTTAAGTTTGAAAAATGATTCATAACTGTAATTGCTTCGGAATCTCTATTAATACCACCATCAGCAAGGTCATTAAGAAGTTTAACTAAACTGTTTGAAATAACACCCAACTCAGCCTGCTCATAAACCATAGCGCCGACTAATGTTGGATCGGAATTTTGAGGACCAGTTATTGTTTCATCTAAGCTCATTGGGTCTGTCATTACAGACGGCGCAATCAATGAATCAGCCATCAATAAGGATCGTGTAATTAAGTTTTGCACATCTGCATCAGGCAAATCTAAATTAAACACAGAGTTAGCAATCGCAGAATCAAGGCCAGCAGAAACTTTTTTAGAAGCTGTAGGGTCAGATGGTTGAGTGCTATTGAGTAAACTTGATTCTATTTTTCTTCGTTCCGCTAAGTCGTTTATGTTTTTAACCAAATCACTATTAAGGCTTTGAATGTGATTGGTTATTGTAGTTCTGTCTAAACTTCTGCCAGTAATCTTATCTATCTCACTGTAAATACTCTTAACAAGATCAGTTGCAAAAGCACTTGGCTCTTTATTGTCTCTGACGTATAGCTCTAACGCAGTTAATTCTTGCGGAGTAATGTTCCTAGACATTCCCAAATCTACACGGCTCTTAGCCCAAGCAATATTATATTTATCTAACTGGTCTTGATAAACAGGATAACTTAATGCACCTTTTACAATGCCAAGTTCAACCCCAATAGATTTAAGTTCTGCATACGATTCTTCCCAGCTACTATTTGCAGCATTCTCTATTGCCGTCCTGCCTAAAGAACTAGCTCGCCATGCAAGATCACGCTTTGCAATCTCTTCTCCAACTGAATCTTTGTTTTTATTTATAAATGTTGATATGTAATCAACGTCTTCAAAGCGATTAAACAAATCAGGATTAGTTCTAATTGCTTCAACAACAGCAATCTGAGTTTCAGATATGCCTAGATGCTCACCTGTTTTAAGAGCATTAAAGAACTTGTCAGAATTGCCCTCAGAAATACCAAGCAATACAAATGAATCAAGCGCTCTTTGTCTAAGGTTTTTAACGTCTGCTAGTTTCTCTGGGTTTGTATAACTAGGGTCCGCTGCACGTCTTTGTTCTGCCCTTGCAACTTCTTGAGAAAGTTTTTCATTAGTAAGTCTAGCCACACCTTGTATTGCATTATAGCCTTGAGCTTCGGGAAGCATGGGGTCTAATTCAGCATTAGTAATTGATTGAAATAAAGCACCGCTTACACGATAACCCATAGAATTAAGCATATCAGAAGTTGATAAGTCTCGTGCTATAGTTTCGCTTTTCCAATACAAATCACTTTGCGCTTGAGATTGTGCAATCTTTGCATTGTCTAGCTGTGTGGCAGCATTACCTAATCCTGTGCCGTAAGCTATAACATCGCGCATGTTATTGGCGTCTAAAAATGCTTGCTTACCAATAAGATATTTATCAATATCTGCTTTACGTTCTTTAGCGTAACCAATTAGTTCGCCCTGTTCACCCTTGGTTTCTAAGTAAAGTAAGAAACTTCTACGCGAAACGTCATTCTTTAATCCAGTTATAATATGCTCAACAGCACCATTAGCAAGAGAAGTAGAATAATTCTGCCTGTGTATTTCAGTTTCTTTTCTGCCGTTCATGCCAGCAGTTTCTATACTACCAGCTTCAGCTTCACCTTTAAAATATTCTTTAGCAGCTCCAGCAAAATCACCACTAACTGCAATCTCGCCAATACGCTCACCATACTGAAACGCTCTAAAGTTAGCAAAGTCAGTCTCACGCGCTCTGGCTCTAGACCTTTGCTGATCAATGAGATTGATCTGCATGTCAGACAGAAACTTCTGGCCCGAATCAACGATTGTACTTCTGTACTTACCTTCCGCAGTTTTGTCTGCGGTTTCAGCAATGAAGTTACTCATCTGCTTTGAAAATTCTTCTGGGTTTCTCTTGTACTTAGACCCAAGCTCCTTTGCCTTTAGCTTTAAGCGATCTTGAGCATCGTCCATAAACCGAGCATCAACAACTTTTTCATACGCTCTACGCGCTATACTACCAAAGCCTTGAGGCGCAGATAAAGGCTCAGACATTCCTGTCTCTGGATTAACCCCATTGATCTGGCTAACATCTAAATCTAACGCAGCTTCACGCCCAGTTTCCTCGGCAATGGTCTGCCCTTCTCTAAAGGCAACAGAAGTTAACTGATCGGCACCAGCCTTAACTGTTCTCCACAAGTCTGCTTCGCCTGTGTCCATGCGAGTGACACCGATTGGTTTGCTAAAAACCTGTTGTCTCTGACGAATTACAGCCATTTAATAAGTTCCTTGGTATCTTCTGTTATAAGATAGACCTGTAGATGTTAAAGTTCTAGGCGTTTTTCCTGTAGGCTTTAAAGCTCTGCTCTGCGTGTACTTTGGTTGTGTCATACCAGACTTAGTAGTAGGGCCACCGCTAACATCAACGCCAGCCTTAACGGTGCCAGCTTGATAAATACCACCAGCAATAGACTGAGCAGCACCAAGATAACCAGCAGTCAAAGCATTGCGTCCACGTTGACGCTCTGCCCCAGCCATAGCCGCTACACTCTGCGCTCTCATATTGGTATCAGACGCCAGCCTACTAATATCTGTACTGTAGATTTCTTCCTGCCGTTCCATGAATGCGCGTACACTTCTGTCCGTTACATCCCTGCCAGTAAAAGCAAAGAAGGCATCGTTAGCTGATACTGACATTGCATAGTCTTGAGCCATAGCCGTTGCGTTCTGAGTTGCCTCAATACGACCTAACTCCATGTCTCTTTCCATCTGCGCTGCATTAAACTGAGCTTCTTTCTTTGCAGCTTTACCAGCTTGAATAGAGCTATAAGCAGATAAACCAGCTCCAACTGCGATTGCCGCCGCTACAAAACTCATGCTACTGCCTCCGCAAATTTAGCTTCAAGCTGCTTA
>ENA-OSJC01000689-OSJC01000689.1-marine-metagenome-genome-assembly--contig:-NODE-689-length-31687-cov-7.670516_pt1 | contig 31687 bp, 17 predicted proteins | sample MGYA00237885_ERZ534234 | MGnify/ENA primary metagenome ERZ534234 (study PRJEB26413, sample SAMN06343907) | marine metagenome | isolation source: coastal waters | place: Atlantic Ocean: West Antarctic... | reverse complement strand
GACTGGAGAAGTTACCCGGAAAGCAGTAAAGAAAAATGGCACGATTATATAGACGAAGAATTTAGAAGAAGAGAAGAAGGATTCTGGTTTATGAATGATGGTAAACCAACCTGGATAACTGGCACGCACTACATGTACTTACAATGGAGTAAGATAGATGTAGGCGCTCCAGACTTTAGAGAAGCAAACAGATTGTTTTTTATATTCTGGGAAGCTTGCAAGGCAGACAAAAGATGCTACGGAATGTGTTACCTCAAAAACAGAAGATCTGGTTTTTCTTTCATGTCTTCCGCAGAAACAGTTAATTTAGCCACTCTCGCAAGTGATAGTAGATATGGAATATTATCAAAAACTGGTTCTGATGCTAAGAAAATGTTTACCGACAAAGTTGTACCTATATCAATCAATTACCCATTCTTTTTTAAACCTATACAAGATGGTATGGATCGTCCAAAATCCGAGCTTGCTTATCGTGTACCCGCTAGTAAGTTTACTAGAAAGAAGATCACAGCGAACGAAAAACTAGAGGACATACAAGGATTAGATACAACTATTGACTGGAAAAATACCGGAGACAATAGTTATGATGGTGAAAAACTAGCGTTACTAGTACATGATGAGAGTGGTAAATGGGAAAGACCAGATAATATATTAAACAACTGGAGAGTTACAAAAACTTGTTTAAGATTAGGGTCAAGGATTATCGGTAAGTGCATGATGGGATCCACATCGAATGCTTTAGATAAAGGAGGGGAAAACTTTAAGAAACTATACAACTCATCAGATGTCACGAAACGAAATAGAAATGGTCAGACAAAGTCTGGCTTATACTCTCTTTTTATCCCAATGGAATGGAACTATGAAGGATTTATTGACGAGTACGGAGTTCCAGTCTTTACTACTCCTAATATCGATAGATTCGCACCAGACGGTGAATTAATAGATGTAGGCGTAATAGATAATTGGCAGAATGAAGTTGATGGTTTAAAAGATGATTCAGATGGATTAAACGAATTCTACCGTCAGTTCCCAAGAACAACAGAACACGCATTTAGAGACGAGACTAAAGGAAGTATATTTAACTTAGTTAAGATATACGAGCAGATAGATTATAATGAAGAGATGTCCAGGACATTAGGAGTTACTAAAGGTAATTTTCAATGGGTTAATGGAATCAAAGATTCCCAGGTTGTATTTTACCCAGATCCAAAAGGAAGGTTCAAAGTAAGCTGGGTTCCACCTACACATCTTCAAAATAGAGTTATACTGAAGAATGGAGTTAAGCATCCAGGAAACGAACATATGGGTGCTTTTGGTTGTGATAGTTACGATATATCAGGAACAGTTGACGGGAAAGGATCTAAAGGAGCTTTACACGGTTTAACTAGATTCTCAATGGAAGATGCTCCAGCTAACAGTTTCTTTTTAGAATACCTATCAAGACCTCCGACAGCTGAGATGTTCTTTGAAGACGTTCTAATGGCTTTGGTTTTTTACGGAATGCCAATATTAGCAGAGAACAATAAACCACGTCTATTGTATTATTTAAGACGAAGAGGGTATAGAGGGTTTAGTATGAACAGACCTGATAAAGTTTGGAACAAATTATCTGTAGCAGAGAAAGAAGTTGGTGGAATACCCAATTCAAGTGAAGATATAAAACAAGCACATGCTGCTGCGATCGAGATGTATATTCAAGATCATGTAGGTGTAAAACAAGATGGATCACTTGGAGATATTTACTTTAACGAGCTTTTAAACGATTGGAGTAGATTTGATATAAATAAAAGAACAAAGCACGATGCGTCTATAAGTTCTGGTTTAGCTATTATGGCTAACAACAGGCATTTATATGCTCCGAATGCAACCGTAGATAAACCAAAATTAAATATAAGTATTGCAAGGTACACAAACGAAGGTAATACTTCTCAATTAATTAAAAAATAATATGATAGGGAAATTTCCAAGTCAAGTAGTAAGTGACGTTGAAAAAATAAGTTATGAGTACGGTTTGCAAGTAGCAAAAGCTATTGACCTAGAGTGGTTTGGTGGTGAGGGTAGCGCACGCGGCCGTAGTAGATTTAATAGTACTAAGAATAATTTTCACAATCTTAGATTGTACGCTCGAGGCGAGCAGTCTATACAAAAATATAAGGATGAGTTATCGATCAACGGTGATTTGTCCTATCTTAATTTAGATTGGAAGCCTGTTCCAATAATACCTAAATTCGTAGACATCGTAGTGAATGGTATGGCAGAGAGAATGTATGATATAAAAGCGTACTCTCAAGATCCTTACGGAGTAGCTAAAAGAACTGAGTACATGGATTCTGTGATGAAAGACGTTAGAACCCAAGAGTTAAATCAGTTGTCACAACAAGCATTTGGTATTCCACTGAATGAAAACCCAAAAGAAACTTTACCCGAAACAGAAGAAGAGGTTGCGTTGCACATGCAGTTGACCTACAAACAATCTGTTGAATTAGCTGAAGAGCAAGCTTTGAACGTCTTGCTTGAAGGCAATAGATATGAGCTTACTAGAAAGAGGCTTCTTAGAGATTTGACCGTAATTGGTATTGGAGCTGTTAAAACTGATTTTAATACCTCTGAAGGTGTAACTGTTAAATATGTGGATCCAGCGAATATGGTTTACTCTTATACTGAAGACCCATATTTCGAAGATATATATTACGTTGGTGAAGTTAAATCAATCCCAATCAATGAACTTGTAAAGCAATTCCCTCATTTAACCCACGAGAAGTTAGAGGAAATAACCAAAAACAATAGCGGTAATAGAAACGCTGCTTATGAAAAAGACAATAATAAAGTTGAGATATTGTACTTTAACTATAAGACTTATATGAACGAAGTTTATAAAGTCAAGAAAACGGGTACAGGCGCGGATAAAATAATACCTAAGAACGATAGCTTTAATCCACCAGAAGACCTTGAAGGCGGTTACACGAAAATGCATAGACAGGTTGAATGCCTTTTTGAAGGGGCTTTGGTTTTAGGTACAGATACGCTTATTAAGTGGGAGAAGTCACAGAATATGATGCGTACAAAAAGTGATTTTACTAAAGTAAAAATGAACTACTCTATCGTAGCGCCAAGAATGTACGAGGGGCGTATTGAATCTTTAGTGGGTAGGTGTACTGGTTTTGCTGATATGATACAGTTGACACATTTGAAGTTACAGCAGGTAATGTCTAGGCTAGTGCCCGATGGAGTTTATTTAGACGCAGATGGATTAGCTGAAATCGATTTAGGCAACGGAACAAATTATAGCCCACAAGAAGCTTTAAACATGTACTTCCAAACAGGATCTGTTATTGGTAGGAGCTTTACTAGCGATGGAGGGCAAAACCCAGGGAAGATACCTATTCAAGAATTACAAACAGGAAGTGGTGGGGGTAAAATGCAAAGTTTAATTCAAACTTACAACTACTACTTACAAATGATAAGGGACGTTACCGGGCTTAATGAAGCTTCGGATGGTTCCAAACCTGATAAGTATTCTTTAGTAGGAGTACAAAAGCTAGCGGCAGCAAATTCAAACACAGCAACAAGGCACATATTGCAATCTGGATTGTTCTTAACATCAGAGACTTGTGAAAAGTTATCGTTAAGGATATCAGATATTATCGAGTATTCACCAACAAAAGATGCTTTTATACAGGCTATTGGAGCTCACAATGTAGCTACACTATCTGAAATGTCAGAACTACACCTATATGACTTCGGTATATTTATAGAGCTAGCGCCAGATGAAGAGCAAAAAATACTTTTAGAAAACAACATCCAAGCAGCTATTGCTCAACAGGGCATAGATTTAGAAGACGCGATAGATCTTAGGGAGATTAAGAATATAAAACTAGCTAACCAACTACTGAAAATCCGTAGAAAGAAAAAGCTAGAGAGAGACCAGAAGATGCAACAGGAAAATATCAAAGCTCAATCTGAAGCAAATCAACAAACCCAAGCTGCTGCCGCTCAACAAGAGGTAGAGAAGAGTAAACAGCTAATACAAACTCAAATTCAGCTAGAACAAGCTAAGTCACAGTTAGAGTCTAAAAGACTACAAGAAGAGACTGAGTCAAAGAAGCAGTTAATTGAGGCTGAGTATGGTTTTAAAATGCAGCTAGCAAAAATGCAAATGGGAGAGGGTGATGGGAAGGAAGCTCAAAAAGAAGATCGTAAAGACGAAAGAACAAGAATCCAAGCGACTCAGCAATCCGAACTTATTGACCAAAGGAATAATGGTAAACCACCTAAAAACTTTGAGAAAACAAGTGATGATACATTAGGTGGGTTTGGCTTAGGTATGTAGAAATTATTAACTATTATTATATTATATTATGGAAGAAAACAAAAAGGAAGTACCGGTGGTAGATAACACTGTAGAAAAGATTAAAATTAAAAAACCTAAAAAGAAGAAATTTGCACCATCTAACGATGATGTTGTTAAAGTAGATCTTTCAAAGGTAAACGAAGAAGTTGATAGCGTTATAAAGGTAGACCTAAGTAAACCAGAAAATAACGAGGAAGTGGTTACGGTTGTTGAAGAAGCTCCTACCGTACAAGAAGAAGTACAAGCCCAAGAAACTCCAACATTAGAAGAAGTAACGGATGAGGTTGAAGAGATTGCTGAAATAGCTAACGAAGCTATTAAAGAATCTATTGAAGCTAACGAGCCATTACCAGAGAACATTCAGGCGTTAGTAAACTTTATGGATGAAACTGGTGGAGATTTAAACGACTATGTACAGCTTAATAGAGACTATAGTGAATTAGACAATCAAGATTTACTACATGAGTTTTATCAAAAAACAAAACCTCATTTAAACAACGAAGAGATCAGCTTTTTATTAGAGGATAAATTCTCTTATGACGAAGACGTAGATGGGGAAAGAGATATTAAAAGAAAAAAATTAGCGTTAAAAGAGCAAGTTGCTGACGCTAAAAGCCACCTGGACGGGCAAAAGTCCAAATACTATCAAGACATTAAGATGGGTTCAAAGCTTACAAGTGAGCAACAGGACGCAATTAATTTCTTTGATAGATACAACAAGGAAGAAGCAGTACGTGAACAAACGCTTAACAAAAACACTTCAACTTTTATGAGTAAAACCGATCAGGTTTTTAACGACAAATTCAAAGGTTTTGAATACAACGTCGGGGATAAAAAGTTTAGGTTTAACGTTAACGATGCAAACAAAGTAAAAGAAACACAAAGCGATATCAATAATTTTGTCAAAAAGTTTTTGAACAATAATGATGCGATGGAAGATGCTAAGGGTTATCACAAATCTTTGTTTACAGCTATGAATCCTGATACAATTGCTAGTCACTTTTATGAACAAGGTAAAGCAGATGCTATGAAAAATAGCGTTGCCAATGCTAAGAACATAAACATGGATCCTAGAGGATCACATGGAGAACCTAGTAATCAAGGGGGTTTAACATACAAAGTGTTAGGCGACACATCTGCTGATTTTAAGTTTAAAATTAATAAGAAGAATAAATAAATTAAAAAAACAAAATTATGGCTATTTCAAGCGCGAACGGTATAGATGCCGCTCCAAGAAAACAAGCTCTTAATTCCAATTACATAGACTTTACGTCTGCGGCAACGGAAGGATGGGCACAACAATACTTACCAGATCTTATGGCTCAAGAAGCAGAGATTTATGGTAAAAGAACAATCGCTGGATTCTTAAATCAAGTAGGTGCTGAAGAAGCTTCTACTTCTGATAGAGTTATCTGGTCTGAACAAGGTAGATTACACTTAGGATACACAATGACGTACAAGGATTCTAATAATGTATATACTGTTATAAACGACATGGATGGTAATACTGTTGGTGCTGATCACGGTATTAGAGTTGGTGATATGGTTATCATGTCTAATGCTTCAGCTACAGCTAAAGGTTATGTATCAGCTGTATCAAGCGATGATGTTACAGTTTTAGCTTACGCTGATGACCATATGGTTTCTGCTGATGCTTTGAACTCTACAGTTGTCGCTGCTGGTAACACTAGGTTATTAGTTATTGGTTCTGAATTTGAAAAAGGAACTGATGGTAGATCTGCTGCTAACGCACCTAAATTTACTTCTTACTCTAACAAGCACATCATCATGAAAGATTACTACGAAGTATCTGGATCTGATGTATCGCAAATTGGTTGGGTAGAAGTTGCTGGTGAAGAAGGTCAAAACGGTTTCTTATGGTACTTAAAAGCTGAAGGTGATACTAGAGCTAGATTTACTGATTACTTAGAAATGACTATGTTAGAGGCTGAGACTGCTCATGCTGATGCTGGTGCAATTGGTGGTACTGATGGAGGTGCTTTACAAGATGGTACGCAAGGTTTATTCCAAGCTATCACTACTAGAGGTCACCAAACTACTGGTGTTACTGGTGTTAATGCTGCTACTGATTTAGCTGAATTTGATGCTATCTTAGCTGAGTTTGACAAGCAAGGTGCTATTGAAGAAAACATGATGTTTGTAAACAGAGCTACTTCGTTAGCAATGGATGACATGTTAGCTTCTATGAATTCTTACGGAGCTGGAGGTACTTCTTACGGAGTATTCGACAACGAAGAAGATATGGCATTAAACTTAGGTTTCTCTGGTTTCAGAAGAGGTTCTTATGACTTCTACAAAACTGACTTCAAATACTTGAATGACAAAGGAGCAAGAGGTGGTTTGAACGATACTGTTAATAATATTAGAGGAGTTGTAATTCCAGCTGGAGTTTCTTCTGTGTATGACGAGCAGTTAGGGAAAAACTTGAAACGTCCGTTCTTACACGTTCGTTACAGATCTTCTTCTACTGATGACAGAAAGTTGAAAACTTGGGTAACTGGTTCAGTTGGTGCAAAAACTTCTGGGAAAGATACAATGGAAGTACACTACTTATCTGAAAGATGTTTAGTTACACAAGGTGCTAACAATTTCATGTTAATGAACTAAGCACAATTATTTTAAGGAACCGGGGCTTCGGCCTCGGTCCTTTATTTTTATTAATTTATATTATATTATATTATGGCAAAAAAAGCTAAAAAAACAGAGATGGTTGAGGTAGAACCTCAAATCGAAACAATGGAAGAAGTGGTTACAGAATTTTTTGAAGAGACTGTAGTTGCGGAACCAAAAATTAAAAAACCGGTTATGGAAACTCCAAAACCAAAAAAAGATACTTGGGTTATAAAAGATAGAATGTATAATCTAATGGGAAACAGATCTCCATTGACATACCTAATAAGAGGTAGTAACATCCATTGGTTTGACGAAGAAAAAGGATACGAAAGAGAGTTAAAATATACTTCAAATCAAAAAACGGCTTTTGTTGATGAAATGAAAGGTGACCAAAGATTAGAACATATTATCTTTAAAAGCGGAGCGCTACACGTTCCTAAAACAAAAACAGTTTTACAAAAACTATTATCGCTGTACCACCCGCACAGAGACAAATTGTTCCGTGAGTACAAGCCGGTTGAAATAGCAGCTCATCAAATTGACTACTTAGAGATGGAGATCGCAGCATTAAACGCAGCGCAAAACCTAGATATAGATATGGCAGAAGCTGTTATGCGTGTTGAGAAAGGTTCTGAGGTATCTAAGATGAGTTCTAAGGAGCTAAAAAGAGATTTATTATTATATGCTAAGAGAAATCCCGCTTTGTTCTTAGAGTTAGTGAATGATGAAAATGTAATGCTAAGAAACTTTGGTATTAAAGCAACTGAAATGGGGATATTAAAATTATCATCTGATCAAAGAACTTTTTTATGGGGATCTAACGATAGAAAACTAATGAATGTTCCATTTGAAGAGCACCCTTACTCAGCTTTAGCCGCTTGGTTTAAAACTGATGAAGGTATGGAGATTTACTCCAATATTGAAAAAAGATTAAATTAATCTAACTGTAGATGCGGTCGCTCTACGGAGCGATCGTAAACTACAAACTAAAAAGAAATTATGGCAGTAAGTATAGATACAGTATATCAGAGAGTTTTGGCTTTAGCCAATAAAGAGCAAAGGGGTTATATAACACCTCAGGAATATAACTTACTAGCCAATCAAGCTCAACTACTTATTTTTGATGAGTATTTTTATGAAATAGACAAAAGATTAGACGAGCACGGTAACAGTACAGAGTACAGTGATATGCTTGATTTAACAGCTGAAAAACTTTCTCCATTTCAAAATACAAATGTAAATATGTCAGCTGTTTCAGGAGCTACTATGACACTTCCAACATCACCAACTGTACATAGGTTAGGTACTGTTTTTTACAACGATAGTACAAGAAGTGTAAAGGTAGAAAGAATAGACGCTAATCAAGCCGAGCTAATGGGGCAAACCGCTCTATACGCACCAACACAACTAAGGCCAGTTTACGTTAGAAGGAAAGACACAACACTTCAATTTTTTCCAGCAACAGCTTCGCCTGCTTATGCCACCTCAACTGTTAATTGCAATTTTATTGCTAAACCAGCACAAGTTGTCTGGGGATACACCGTTGTTAATACTCAAGCGTTATATGATGCAACTTTGTCTACTAACTTTGCACTACACGCTTCGGAAGAAACTGATCTAGTTTATAAAGTATTAGAATTAGCTGGTGTTGTTTTAAACAAACCAGGCTTAGTTCAAATAGCAACAAATGAAGAGACAGCATTAATAGCAAAAAAACAATAATAAATGGCATTAATAACACAAACAGGGCAACAGTATTATTTAACAGCTTCGCCAACTCCGTTTGGTGATTATCAATTCACGTCACTAGAACATATTATAAACCAATTCATAATAGCTTATGTGGGTGAGGATAAAATAATATCTAAAATAAAAAGGACTGATGTAGCATTTCATGCAATGAGAGCCTTGCAAGAATTATCATTCGATACATTTAAGTCTATAAAGTCTCAAGAAATAGTACTACCACCATCACTAACAATGGTGTTACCACAAGATTACGTTAACTACGTTAAGTTTACGTGGAGCGACGCTTCTGGAATAGAGCATGTTATATATCCAGCTGCGAAAACATCCAACCCGCTCCAAGTGCAACAAAATGCTGCTGGTACTTATTTGCTCGATGGAACCGCTCTCGATACGGACAACACCTCAACAACAAACGCTAATTACCAAGCCCAAGCAACCGGTCAATCTAACGATGATTTTGATGATGACAATTATTGGAATGTGAATGGAGCAAGATATGGGTTAGACCCTCAATACACTCAAACAAACGGCTCTTTCTTTATAGACGAAAACACAGGAAAAGTTCACTTTTCATCTAATATCTCAGGAAAAACTGTGATAATAAAATACATAAGCGATAGTCTCGGTACGGATGCTGAAATGAAAGTTCATAAGTTTGCTGAAGAGGCAATGTATAAGCACATAGCTTACGCAGTTTTATCAACCAGAGCAAACGTGCAAGAATACATAGTGGCAAGATTCAAGAAAGAAAGATTTGCCGAGACAAGAAAAGCAAAATTAAGATTATCAAACGTTAAATTAGAAGAACTTACTCAAATTTTAAGAGGTAAATCGAAACACATAAAACACTAGTATATGCCAGAGTTTAAGCGTAATTTTACTAAAGGTCGAATGAATAAAGACCTTGACGAGAGAATGGTACCCAACGGAGAGTATAGAGATGCATTAAACATTGAGGTGGCTACATCCGAAGGGTCTGACGTTGGTACCGTACAGACACTTAAAGGAAACACGGCTTTAACAGCACTGTTTGGTAATGAAGCAAGCTGCGTTGGTACGATTGCAGATGAAAAAAATAACAAGGTCTATTGGTTTGTACAGGACAAGATTACAAAAAATCCAGATGCAAGTGTAGTTTACTCTCAAGCCGAGCAAGATGATGCAACAAGTCTTATTAGTGTAGTTCACGATGTGTTTTCTGATTACATAATGGAGTATGACGAAGTTAAGTTGGAGGCAAACTACGTAGCGGTGGAACACTGGAAAGTTCAAACCACAATAACAAACGATAGTCACACTGCTGGCAAGCATCTACATATAAGTGATTTTGGTTACCCAGGTGATATAAGATACGCTGGAATACAAGTTGGCATGGAGGTCCAAATTAACAACATGGTGACCACTGTCATAAAAATAGAAGCAGATCCTAACACTTCGGGTAATTGGAACGGTTGGAGAGTGTATACGGAACACACAGCTTCAAGTCTTACGGGTTTAGGCAGTATTACTGCTGGTACAACGGTAACCTTTGTCATGCCATATAGAAAAAGAGCTTTGGGGTTCAAATATTTTGCATCCAAAAATCCTGGGAAAATAATAACAGGTATCAACATAATTGATGATCTTTTATTCTGGACAGATGGATTAACAGAACCAAAAAAAATCAACATCAAAAGATGTATATATGGTAGCCAGCAATTAAACCCAACCTATCAAAGCACGGCTAATATTGCCGCTGGAGTATTTCCATACCTAAACGGTACAAGAGCCTTTCCAACACTCCTAGTTGTTAATGGTGAATCACCATCTTCCGTTAACGGTAGGCTTGGTGACATAGCTACATATCCTTCGGCTATAACCCTACCCTTTCTTTCTTATAAACAAACCACAGTTATCAAAAAGTCTCCAATAGAGCCCTTGACGTTAACTATGGCAAACACAACAAAAATTCAAGCGAGCCCCCAAGATGGCTTGATTATTACAAACACAGAGGTCAATATATCTAATAATCCTAATTTCTTTTTTACTACTGCTGGCGAAAGACTTGCCAATGGAGATCCAACAACTCCTATAACTTTTGCAACCCCAATGGATTGGGCAGTAAATGACATAATCGAGTGGTATGCTGAGGATGACGATGCTGGGTTCGATAACGTTGCAATTGCAACAACAATGGTGGATACTATATCGAATAATAACCAAACGTTTACATTTACAATCCAATCAATATCCAACGTGTTGATAAAGCCATATGTGGATTTTAGAGTAAGACTACAAGATGAAGACCCTCTGTTTGAGTTTAAATTCCCTAGATTTGCTTATAGATGGAAATATGAGGATGGTGAGTACTCTTGTTACTCTCCTTTTTCAGATGTAGCGTTTTTACCAGAAGAATTTGATTATCTACCTAAGAAAGGTTATAATCTTGGTATGACAAATAATTTAAGGTATTTAGTTTTATCTGGGTTTAAACCAAGAACGATGCCGTTAGATGTTGTTGAAATTGACATCTTATACAAGGAGTCTAACTCTCCAAATATTTATACTGTTGATACTATTAAAGCTCCTAGTAAACGTATTAAATATTTAGGTACAAATAACTATGATGCCATATATGCCAAAGCTTGGTTTGGAGAAATAAAAAACAACGCGGGGCTTTACGTAGAATCCCCATCTACCCTAACAACCGAACCCTATTTAGTAGGGGTATCTAGCTTAAGCGGAGTAGATGTTGATGTGCTTGGTGTTAAATACTATGTTTTAGAGGATAATTTCACGAGCATTAACATGAAGATTGGTGATAACATCACGTTGGGTACGCTTGGTAGTATTGGTTCTGGAACGCTAAAAGTTTCTGGAATGCTAAGCGAGACAGTGGTGGGAGCTAATGGTATTGATCAAATTGTAACTAAAATATCAATAACAGAAGGAGTAAATCTTGTTACTAGTACCAACATCAATTGGTTGTTCCTGGGTAACTCTGTTACGTTTAATAGAGAAATAGCCAAAAGACCAGCTGTATACGTGGATGACCCAGTAGGTTCGCTACGCATTAAATCAGACATGATACATGCGACTGTTCCTTCTAATCAACTACTAAGACCCTATGATAATGTTCCAAAAACTGCTTTAGCACAAGAGATTACGGGTAATAGAGTTGTCTATGGAAATTACACTCAAAACTATGATTTAAAAGATAAGTCAAATAAGTTAACTGCAGTTGAGTTTGAGACGTCAATAAAAGAAAGAAGTAATGTAAGGCAAAACGTGCGTTACGATGATAGAACAGCTTTAAGACACCCTAATACCGGTGCTACTTTAGATTGGTGGCATGAAGCAAATTCAATAAAGAGAGTCCCATCAAAACCAGAGAGATCATTGAAATCCCTGAGGGATTATCAAGTTGGAGTGGTTTATATGGACGAGTTTGGTAGGCAAACACCAATACAAACGCATGATAGTGCTATTAGACATTTATCGAAGGAATACGCTAACGCGTACAACGCCATACGTATAAGACTGGACACAAGTATTTCAACGTTTCCGAAATGGGCAACTCATTTTAAGTTTTATATTAAAGAGAATGCTAATGAGTATTACAATCTTGCTATGGATAGATTCTATAGCGCTGATGATGGCAATGTTTGGTTATCATTCCCTTCTTCAGAGAGAAACAAAGTGGATGAAGAAACATTTTTAATACTTAAAAAGCAACATGATAATGATACTTTTGTTAGAGAGAAAGCTAGGTACAAGATATTAGCTATAGAAAATGAAGCTCCATTATTTGTAAAAACAAAAATGGATTCTTTTGGAATAGTCTCATCAAGTTCAACAAATTTTGCAAAAATAGACGGGCAGTTCACTGATATTGCAGGTGGCTTGTTTACAAACACAAGTTTGGCAGACGCTTTAGATGCTGATAACGAAAGGGTAATGAGGGTGTCAAACGCAACGAATAAATCAAGATGGTATGATGTTGTTTCTATAACAGGCGTTGGTAGTAACCAGCGTGTTACAGTATCAAAACCATTTGGAGTTGATGTTGCGTTTACTACTGATGATAATACTAGCTCAGGTAATTATGTAGGTGCAGTCTCTATTGAACTCGCTAAAAAAGAAGTTAAAAACCTACCAGAATTTAGCGGTAGATTTTTTGTTAAAATACATAAGGATGGTACTTTTCTAAAGAACATAACAGCAAAAGGTGTAGACAGGGTTTTTACAACTATAGATTCAATGAGGGTTGCCAGGCTAGGAGATTCGCCTGATTATGACTTAAGGAGATTTTGGAGAGGGCAAGGTGCTTTTGGTACTATTTCAACAAGTTATCCAGGAATACCTGGTGGCCATTGGTTTGTTGATGAGATTAAATCTCAAGGATCACATCCTAGTCATCATTCAATAACGCCATCCGGTTGGCACAATGGCGCTGGGTTGAGAAACTCAAGTGGTAGCTGGGTAAATACTAGTGAATCAAAAAGCTCTCTTGATATTTCTTATACTCAAATCATGGAGGGTGGGGATCTTTGGACTATACCTGGAGCAAACCCAAGCGCTGCTAAGTTGAGTAATAGAACTAAAATGAAGACAGCAGGAACTTTATTTAAATTTAAAGGAGACACTACTATATACAAGGTAACAGGCTCTAGAGAATTATCTCTTGAAAATTGGGATGGTAAAGATGGTGCTGCTGATTTTTATCAAGACGCAACTAATCACAGGGTGAAAATTAGAGTAGAATTTACCCCAAAATTAGCTGCTGGAAATACTGTTTTAGATGCTGTTGGTCAGCAATGCTCGGATTACAATCCATTTCAAATGAATCTTGAAGGTGATGGTGGTTCTAATGGTTGGAAATCAAATTGGGATAAAGATAATAACACCAAAAATCAAAAGAGAACTATAGAGTTTGTAGAAGAATTTGCGGCTGATGAAAGTTATTCAAGTGACAATCCCGCTATATGGGAAACCGAACCTAAAGAAAATGTTGATATCGATCTTTACAACGAGGCGAGTGCGGGGTTGCCGATAAAAAAAGAGTTTGACACCTTTAAGAATGAGTTTTACAAAACGGGGAGCCACACCTCTTACAATGCTTTAGATTACTATAATTGCTTTTCGTTTAATAACGGAGTTGAATCCAATAGAATTAGAGACGACTACAATACTGTTACTATAGATAAAGGCCCTAAAGTCTCCACAGTGCTAGCTCAGCAGTATAAAGAGGAGCACAGGAAATCAGGTTTAATATACTCAGGTATATATAACTCCACAAGCGGTGTAAACAACTTAAATCAATTCATTCAAGCCGAGAAGATTACAAAGGACATAAACCCTACGTATGGTAGTATCCAAAAACTATATTCACGAGATACTGATTTAATAACATTCTGTGAGGATAGGATAATTAAAGTCTTAGCAAATAAAGACGCGTTATTTAACGCTGATGGTAATTCCAATGTGACGTCAACAAACAATGTTTTAGGAAATGCAACTCCTTATGCGGGTGATTATGGTATATCTACAGATCCAGGATCATTTGCTGTTGATCAATATAGAGCTTATTTTACAGATAAATCAAGAGGAGTTGTTTTAAGGTTATCTCAAGATGGATTAACGCCGATATCCGAGATGGGTATGAGAGATTATTTTAAAGATGTTCTTCGCCAACACCCGATTGATTTAACTGGTAGTTATGATGAAAATAAAAAAGAATACAACTTAAGCATAACTGAGGGTTTTTTAGGAGATAGCGAAAGTGCTAGTAGCGTTGCACTAGGATTTGGGTGTAATGATCCTTTAGCAAGTAATTATGATCCTTTGGCAACAATTGATGATGGTACTTGCACATATAATTGTAGTGAATTAGATCGTTTAGAGGTGGTTGAATTAAATGATCTTAAGGCAAACGTATATACATATGCTTATAGTAGCTTCACAAATTACATACAGGGTGTTTTTGGTCCGCCATACTTTCCAAACAACGAATTGGCTATACAAACTTTTATAGCTTCAAACTCGCAAAACCGTGGTATCGACTCTGATATGCGGCAGGTAAAATTTGCACATATCATTTACGGAGCTGCTGGTTCGCCAACTGAGGATAGGACTACTTTAAGAATAACTCACGTCGACTTAAATGATTTCTATGGATATTCCGTGTGGTTTCACACTTGGAGAGAATACATCGACGCTGCTATTGCCACGGGGATGATGAGCGCATTGCAGACATTGCAGTTGTTAGACCCAACAAAACCAAATACTGCTGGTGCCGCTGCAATTGCTGGCGCTAGTTCAAGTCAGGAGGCAAGAGGTGCAGGTGGTTACAATATAAACCTGTGGAGAGTCAACACTATCATACAAGCTGGGTTTACCCAAAGTTATGGTGACGCGCCTTCCCCCTGCGCGATTTGGGCGGATGCGAATAATAGAAATAAAGCTGATTGTGATAGAACTTTTTCTACTCTTTGTGTGGATGAAAGCGGTAGTACCAATGTGGCTGTAGTAGTTAGTGCTGCTGCTACAAATAATAGCAATAGCACTAGTGGTGCGGGCTTGGTTAACATCACAGCTAGCTTTAGTGAGGATTCAAAAGGTTGGACAAGTTTTAAGTCTTGGTTACAGCAAGGTGGTGTTAGTATTAACGATAAGTACTTTACTTTTAGTGGGGGAGAGTTATACCAACATCATAGCAATGAAACTAGAAACAATTTCTACGGAATACAACACTTCTCAACCATGTGTGTATTGTTTAATGACATGCCAAGTAGTGTTAAGAGTTTCAGTTCATTAAGCTATGAAGGTAGTCAATCGCAAGTTGAGATTAATCTTACTGATGGAGAGTACTACAACAATATAGCCAAGACTGGGTGGTTTGCAGAATCAATAGTGACAGATTTAGAAACTGGTCAAATACCTGAGTTTAGAGAAAAAGAAGGAAAATGGTTTAACTTTATAAGAGGTAGCAAGGTTAATAACTTAGCAAATCTCGAGGTAAAACAATTTTCAACACAAGGAATAGGTAGATTGTCTGCTATTGCAGTAACGGTTGATCCACCAGAAGTTCGAAACACACTAACAGTCAAAGACGTCGGCGACACAGACTAAAACAAACATGGCAAATAACTACACAACAAACCTCCCAACAACACTTGAGCTTCAAGGTGATAACGTAAGCGCTGGTACAATACCTCTTACTTATGATATTGTTATAACACCAAGCCCTAATCATGTTGTCCAAGCTGCTGATTTCTCTATAGGAGATGCTCTTGGTGTGGCTGGTCAACTACCAATAGAAGTTACAACGGTTTCTTTCACGGATACAAGTACAGCTAACACCGCGGGTAATACAGTGATAGCGACAGTTACCTTAGCACAATGGTTTACTATGCCTGCAACGGCTGTAGCTATTGAGGTGGACATAGACGGAAAAGCAACTCGCCTCGAGCAACCTAGACTTTCTTTTACAACAACAAGTAATATTATAGGTGGAAGTAAAGGTAGTTTTATTACTGTATCAGGTGTAACGCGGGTTACTGGGGTGGAGCGTGACGATGAGACAGCGGTAGATAATGAGTATTTTGTAGATATACCCGCAAACTCTCAAGCTTTAGTCGCGACCTATCTTATAGATGCGTCGATATCAGATGAGGGTTACTACCCTAGCTTACCTCAACATGAAATTATTTCATCTGATCCATCTAGATGGAGTTCTCAAGTTACATCTGTTGTATACGGAACAGCTAATGATACAGCTGCTTCCTTTAATACGGGTCAAATTATTTATTATCGAATAGACTTTTACTATGAAATTGGTGACTCAGCGGTACCTTTGTCTGAGGGAAATTATATAATAGCGACAACAGTTGCTCCTATTGCTTTTACAACGCCAGCTGTTAGTATTGATAAAGTTCGTTATAGTGGTTATAAAAACCAAGGAATACTACCATCAAGAGATATTGATTTATTATTAGGCGTAAGCGGTTCGCCAGGAGCAACCTATGACATACTTGTTCAAGATGATAATGGTTTATCTTATGATTTTACATTAAATACATTTACTAGATCTCTAACCAAGTTAAGTGAGCAAACAATAAACCTTGGATCACCAACGATTGCAACAACTCAAAACTCGCACTCAATAACGGTTCCTGCTTACAATGAAAAAGCAGCATTAAGTAAATTCATAACAACTACAGTTACCCCAACGGGGAACACCAAAACAACTGCTGACGGTGTTAGCACTGACCCATATGTTATAACTTTAAATCAATTTGGTGAAGTTGACTCCACTATAGCCGTTACACCAGCTACTGATGGCGTTACCGCTACAACAGCTACTTTATTAAGTTTTCAAAATAAAACCCCGCTATCCTACCCAACAATATTTAACCCAACAGATTTTCCATTGTTATCTACGGCTAATAATAGTTACTTTAATATTTCAACACCGCTATCTTACACTATTACAGACACCGTGGCTTCAGGTGGTGCTTTTAGTGGAACAGCTATGGTTATGACAACTGATCACACTACTAAAAAAGTAGTTGTTGGAGACACTGTAACGGGAACTAACATTGCGTCCGCTACGGTTGTGAGCGCCGTTAACGTTGACTCGAATTTAAAAGCATATACCTTAAGCAAAAGTCCCACGGGTGAGGTTGCAGCTGGAGCCACTATAACATTTACTAGAAACGTTGGTATATCTAGACAGCCTTTGACTAGTGATTTTTTATCTAATTTAGGTTTATACAAAATAGGTGGTGAAGCCGAACATCAAGTTACACAAGCAACAGTTAATTCGTTAACCGTTCAGGTCTTTGACGACGATGGAGATTATGCATCTATAGTCAACGGTCAAACAGTTCAAGGCCAATCAATAATTGGCTACCCAACAGTGGTAAGTGGTGGTGGTGCGAACAACTTGGTTTTATCAACCGTTCAAACTCTACCCTCTGGAGAGCAACTAACATTCTCGAATGCGATGAGTGGGTATGATATACTTGATATAAGTGTCACTGGTGCTGGTACCACTGATTGTAAGTTAAACGTAGAGGGACATATAAATAGAGTTGGCCATGCTGATGTTGATGAGAACTTGATCCTTCAAAACTTTATAACATCATATGTAGCTCCAGTTGCCACAGCTCAAGCAGTTGACTGCCCGCTTGGTGGTAGTGTAAAAGTATTTCCAGTAGCCGCTAGTCATACTAGTGTTTTAACAATAGCCGCGGTTGGTGGGAGATCTTCATCAGCAACAATCAGTGATGATGGATCATACCTGCTGTATTTAGCGCCAACTACAGGCACGGCAGAAACAATAACATACACTGTTAACGATGGAATAAACACAAGCGCTGCAGCTAACATAGTAGTAACTTTAACAACATAAAACATGCCTACAGCAACTCTAACATTTACGCTACCAATACAAGCATCGGTACAAACTGGTGATCTAATACTATACTGTAACCCTGCTACCGTGGGCACATTTTCAACAGCAGCGCAATCAGATGTTGTTGTTATAGGAGCATGTTTAACAGTTGCTGCCAATAGATTATCCATGACGGTCAATCACAACGCCGCTACTATTATGCCAACAAGCTCAAGTTTTATATTATTTAGTAAAGATAAATATTCTAATCCAAGTGGTTTGTTGGGTTACTTCGCGAAAGTGTGTTTTAAAAACACATCTACAACTAAAGCTGAATTGTTTGGGATAAACGCTGGTATATTTGAAAGTAGTAAATAAACGGCTAAAACTGTGACTATATAGGCATAAAATTAAATTAAATGTCTATTGAAAAAAATAAATCTAAACTATTAGTAAAGGGTAGAGAAAAAGTAATAGAATTAGAAAATGCACTTATAAATATAGCTGACGAAGAGAACATAGTTACAACCCAGAATACTAAGTGCTTTCCTTTAAAACATGGTTTTGCAGATGGTATATACGTTAGACAGATGAACATGGAAAGAGGAAGCTCCGTTATTGGAGCCATACACAATCACCTCCATGTTTGGTTTTTGTTGACAGGTCATATATCAGTAGCGACAGAAGAGGTGGTAGAAGATTATATAGCGCCTTGCTATGTGATTGCTACGCCAGGGACAAAAAGAGTTATACATGCCAACGAAGATTCTATTTTCGTTAACATACACAAAAATCCTTCTAACACAGAGAATATACAAGAGTTAGAAAACGAATTAGTATCAAGAAATTATGAAGAATATGAAAAATACATTAACAAAAAGAAATAGCTTATGTCATTTTTAATAGTAGGTATAGCCGCAGCAGCTGGAGCCGCTCAAATAGGTATGGCTTTGAGTGGTGGTAAGAAGAGAAAAGCAGAGCAGAAAGCCGCTGCCGCGGATCTAGCTAATCGTAAATCTGAATATGAGCAAATGGATACTAGTAATCCCTATGCTAATATGGAGAATACTATGGAGGATTTAACTGTCAACCAACAGCAAGCTCAATTCCAAGCCCAACAAGGTCAACAACAAAGAGCTAATATAATGCAGAATATGCAAGGTGCTGCTGGTGGATCTGGTATCGCTGGTTTAGCTCAAGCAATGGCGAATCAAGGTGCCCAAGCAACCCAACAAGCAAGCGCTTCTATAGGGCAACAGGAATCTCAAAATAACATGGCTACAGCTAGACAAGCTGGTCAGAATCAAACAATGGAAAGACAAGGTGACGCTAGAAGCCAAGATATGGAGCAAGATAAAACAGAGACCTTGCTTGGTATGTCACAGCAAAGAAAAGGTGCTGCTGATGCGGCTAGACAAAGAGCTAGAGATCAAGTTTCTGCTGGAATTGGTACTATTGGTGCCGCTGGGGTGCAAGGCGCAAAAGAGTATAACAAACTACAATAATAAGACATGGCAGAATTTAAAAAACACATGATGTATGGTGATGGCAAGTCAAAGATGGCTAACACTAAAAAACAACATTTAAACCTTAAGGCTAAAGGTTGGGGTCACACTAAACCTAAGTCTAGTAGTCCTTTAGAAATAAATCAAGCATTGGTTGCTGGTGCTCGTGGTTCTAACTATCAATATGGTGGTGAAACCTCTTTGTCTGCGGGCGAATGGAAAGGAAATCTAATGACGCAACCTATAATGGATGCTATGCTGGGGGATAAACTATCTGAAGAGGAAAAGAAAAACAAATCAACTGACAATAGGCTTACGCCAGATAAGACAAATACACCAGAAGGGGAGAAGGGGATAATACCAAAGGAAGGAGAAGGGGAGAAGAAAATAATACCAAAGGAAGGAGAAGGTATACCAAAGGAAGGAGAAGGTATACCAAAGGAGAACCCAGTTGTTTTGGATTTAGAGAAGAAACTTGCACTTGCTAAGAAGAACGGTAACAAGAAACAAGTTGGGGAATACAAAGTAGATATAGCTAAGGAAAAAAGGAAGCTTAAAAACGCTTTTGGGTTATTTGGCAGGAAAGACAAGAGCCGTTACGATAAGAAGACGCAGGATTCGATGAGGGCAAACTACAATAAGGCTAAGAAAGACCTCAACAGCGAGAAAGATCCTGCCGAGCGAAAGCGTCTTGAAAACGTGATGAAAGAAAACCACCGCCTAGAGCAAATACAAAGGGACGTGAGCGTAACTATGCCCGACGGATCGAAGCAGGTGATGACTAACGATGAAGCTCAAGCCATGTTGACTGATAACGAGGCAACACACATATCTGGTAGGAAAAACACCTCGGATAGGAGGGGAATAAGAACTAAGAGAGGTAAATACTATACTAGTTCACCAGCGACAGCTAGGCAAACTATTTTAGGTTCAAGTTTCAAAAGAAAAAACTCACAAGGAAATAGTCCTTACTCGTACAAAGAAAGAATAGACGAGAACACTCCTTTTTATCAAGTAGATGATTATGACCCATCAACGACAGAGCAAGAACCACCAGTTGAAGAAGAAACACTTCAAGGAGGTGAATTACCTGAGGTTGTTATAGAAGGTAATACTTTTGATTTAATGAAAAGAGTTGGTCCGATAGATTCTAAAGAGTGGGTTGCTGAGGCAGCTTTAATAGGTGATGAAAAACCACCACAACTTTTAGGGGCACCAGCAATACTAGGTATAACTGAGTTTATGAAAACACAGAAAGACGCTTTAGATAAGATTAAGAAAAACAAAGGTTCGGATGCCGATGGGATGGCTATAATAAATAATGTTAGGTCTCTATCTGTTAATATGAATAAGGTGGGTACGTTTATCACTGATAATATGGAGGCGATCGAAGGTGGTAACGAGTCAAAAGGATCTTCAATGGCAACTAGTTACTTGAGGGACATTGTTTTAACTCAAAAAACAGACGAAGAAGGAAAGCCATTAACAACCATGATGGTTGATAATAATAACGAGCTAGCCATAAAGTTTGCGGGAACCAAAGGGGTTCATAGCTTGAAAACCTTAAAGAAAGATATATTCCCTAAAGCCTATAATGTTTTTGAAACACTAGCCAAAGGGTTTGCTAGCATAAAGGAAGAGGCTACATCTGGAGCTCCATTTAATACCAATGCCGCAACAGCGTTGATAAATAACGCTATAAAAAACGAACAACATGTACTATCAGTTATACACGATGATGAGAGTCCTCTCTCAAACTTTATGAATGACTTTGCCGAACACTATCCAAGCGCTAATAGTGATTTTGCTATCATCGATAGTCCTAGCTATAGCTCAGAAGACTTAGAGCCGTTAGTTAAAGACTATGCTCTCATGAAGTTAAAAGCTCAACATGCTTTATATTCAAAACAAGATAGCCAGCCATCACAAATAGCACAAGACATAATTGCAAAATATAGTAAATAGAATTATATGACAAAAGCAGAAATAATATTAGCGGCTGTTGCCAACGGAGCTTCGGACGACGAGTTAACTACATTAGATAACACACCGGAAGATCAGTTCGGTGAGGAAAAAGAAAAAGAGGGAAAGAAGAACGGCTCGACAACAAACGTTGCGAATGTAGGGCCGAGAAGAACAGCAACAGATGGGGATTATGCATATGGGGCTGGTTCATCGGGATTAACAAACTATAACTTCACTCCAACTGAAATCCCCGTTGACGGGGGATATTTGCCAGATGTTGAGGTTAACGATGAAACTGATGAGGACGACGATAAGGGCATGGTGGATGTTATAAAGAACATAAACATTTACAAGGGGTTTACTATTGGAGATTTTTTTGACGATGAAGACGAGGAAGAGGTTATACCCGGCGGAGAGCTTGGCGAGATGGATGTTACACCGGATGACTTCTTGAATGACACGCCTACTTCGGAACCAGATGCTACTCGAGTAGCCCCCGTAATAGTACCTGTAATTATTGAGAAAGAAACTGAAAAAGACTACTATTGGGACGATAGCACAAATGAAATAAAAGAGGATTCCCCTAAAACAGTAGCGGACTTACTAGAGGAAAACGGTAATACCACCACTATAGATGGTGAAAGTATTGATATAGGCTCAACAGTGACAGATACAGAGGAAGAGGAGAGTTATGATCCAGCTGATGACTTATGGCTTAACCAGGGCTACGATCTCTTAAAGAATCTAGCAAAAGTAACATGGGATTTAACATCACCAGGTGAGGTTGCTCAGCTATGGGAACAATCAAAAAAGATATTCAGCAACATAGACAACAGTCTTTACAACGCTGGGCTGAGCACCCAGATAGACATGGCTAAGATATTAGAGAACTCTTTTGGTGATGAAAAAAAAGTTTCATTGGTGATAATGGACCAGGTCACTGGTTTCAATGGTGGTAAGGTTGTTTGGATCACCCCTGAAGGAAAGATCCTAAACCCAGAGGATAGTAGTATATCTGCTGAGGAAAAAGTACTAGGTGGCTGGAAGATGATATACAAAGATTCTGGAATTGAAGTTGGTAGTGGTTACAAGGAGTGGACTGTTAAGAAGTACGAGAAGTTGATACAAGTGGAATCCATGAGGGCTAAAACAGATGTTGGATTTGTTGAGGGCTACAAAGAGGGTGATGCTTCTACTTTTTTTGGCGGAGGTGTTTTAGCTATATCGAGTCTAGCAGAAACAATGGTTCCAGCTCTATTGACTTATGGGTGGAGTTTAGTACCGCAAATTACCGCCCCTATGTATGTAGCCTATAATAGGGAGCGTGCTAAAATGTTATACCCTAACTTATCAGAGGCGGATGGTATTGCTAAGATGGTGGAAAATGGGCAGGAAGAGGTGTTAGCGCCTAATGTCTTGGGGTTATTAGCGGCTGGACTAGAGAGAGCTGGTTTAAAAGGCATAGGTAAGGCAATGCTTGCTAATAAAAAAGGGTTTAGCAAAGTTATCACAAGTATGATCTTAGCTGGTAACAAAGAGGGATTAACAGAGTGGGCTCAACTCGGCACGGATACTTTGACTAAAGAATTAGGTAAAGGAACTGATTATGATGTTGCGCTAGCTATAGCCTGGGATACCATGTTGAGTGAAGAAGGTCTTGAGATGTATTTAATGGGGCTAGTTGGTGGATTCAGTGTATCTAGCGGAGGTGCTTTAGTTAACAGAGCACTTAGAAGTGATCAATCAAGTATTAGATATGTTAACTCAAAAATATATGAGATAGCCAATTTAAAGGCTAAACAAGTTAAAACGCCTAAAGCAAAAGAAGCAATACAAGTGAGCATCGACAATATAGTTAAAGAGCTAAAAGCTTTTGTTGAGAAATCTAGTAAGATAAAGAAATACCTAACGAAAGACGAGCAAGGGAAATTAATAGAGAGACTTACTGCTTATGACTTAAAGAGAAGGGAGTATATAGTAGCGAAGCTTGAATACCATGGGGGCGTAACTCAATATGCCTTAGAGAATGGTATAGATATAGAACAAGCACTAAGAGATGGATTTCCGGAATTAGCCGCTGAATGGGAAATTGTTAAAGACGGTCTGAATAAAGAGGCTGACAATATACAGGCTGAGATAGAAGCTATAAAAAACACAGCTAATGAGAGGTTGATCGACGCTGGTATTAAAAAAGCAAAGAACAAGGGTAATAGCGTAACTACATTTAATAGTGCTGAGGAGCTGGAGACTTGGTTGACTGTTAATGAAAAAACACTAGAGTATCCAAAGGAGAAGTATAGGGGTGGTAGTGGTTGGGAGATTGATGGGAATGTTTTTATAAACAAGCCCAGAGCAATTGAAGTTGGAGCAATATCTGTGGCGGAGCATGAGACCGCTCACGTGTTGTTCGGTAGAATGCTTAGGAAAGACGGGGATTTAACAGCGGATGGAATTAAGTTCATCGATGACTTCAAGGCAACACTACCAAATAAGGTTATTGTGGCTATCACAAAAAGACTCAAGGATGCTAATTACAACATGAGCGACCCTAATGTTCAAGAAGAATATCTAACACACTACATTGATGGTGTTATGGCTGGGGAATGGGGTACTAATAGAAAAACCCTTAAGTTAATAGGTAAAGAAGTTACTGATTTAATGAGGGGCAATGGATATACCAACGTTGAGTTCACCACAATTCAAGATATACTTGATTGGCTAACGAGTTACGTTAGAAATAAAGATAGTGGTAAGAGTACTGTTGAAAGAAATGAACCTAAAGAAGGGGGTGCAAATGTTACTAATTTATCAACCACTGATTTAAAACCACCTGTAGATAAACTTGGTGAGGTTGATCAATCCACTTGGGATAAGTCAGGGGCTAACAAAGCCTTTGAATATATATACGGTAAGTTAGATGGGTTTATATGGAAATACGTAAGCGAGGAGACTAAGATGGTTGATGATTTTGATAAAGAGAATCACATGCAAGACACTTATTTCGAACTACTACCTCATATTAGGAATTTCATTCCCGCACAATATAATGAGGACGGCAGTAGGAAAGTAGATGAAAACGGAGAGGTGGTTGGAAATGATAGTCTTTGGGGTTGGATAATACCTTACATCAAGTGGAAGGGGATGAACGCTATAAAGAAACTTGATTTTGAATTCACAGTGAGCATAGAGGATGAGAATTCATATGTGGCTGATATAGAAGCGGATGACTTTGTTGATGTTGGACTAGCTATTGAAGAGGATGTTACCTTCACTATATTACGTAGGCTGTTAGACATAAAGAAAGGTGGTGAACTCCACAAAAAGATAAAAAAAGGTGTCGAGAACATAATACCATTTGAGCTAGATAAATTAGATACAAACGCATTTAAGATTGCTATTCAAAAATACTTTAAAGCAACTTTATTTGATGATCTTAAGAAGATAATAGGTACAGCTGGGTCTGACAAGTATAAAGCTTGGATTAGGACGAATGGTGAGGCTTTGTATAAATTATTACCTCAAGAGGTAATGAACAATCAATACAGTGATTTCATAATAAAAGGAAAAGAAAATATAAGCCCACTAGAGGTTGATCAAGCCATCAAAGATGGTATACTACCACCGGGAACGCCTAGAACGTCTGGGCCTACGTTGTACACTAAAATGCCCTATGCTGAGGTGGAGCAACTGTGGATTGATAGTTTTTTAAACCCAGTAAAAGGTAGACCTGGATCTAAACAAAATTCTCTACTAGACTTAATGTCATGGTTCTTAGGTTTCGATGCTACTATGGAGGTTATTAATACCGAGGAGTTTAAAGATAAAAACGGTTTACCACAAGCAATTATAGCCACTATTGGTTTAAAGATTGATAGAGGGGCTAATGTTAGGTTTAATACTGGAACAGAAACTTATATTATTAATGAAAATAACTTTAATGTTCAAACTGCTATGGAGATTACTCGTTGGGTTGAGAATAACGTTGGTTTTGACGAGATAGATCCTAAAGGATTAACTTATATTTTAGAAACTGAATTTCCTGGAGACTTTGAACTAGAAAGAGCCTTAGTTGTTAAAATGTCTGACACTGGTGCTATAATAAATACAGATAGTCAGAGGTTCAAACAGACGATCGCTAACGACCCTGATATTTCTCCAAAAGTAAAAGCACAGATAAAAAAAGATGGGGCTCTTAGAACTAACGAGAAGGCTTTGGAGAAGATACTTGAAGCGGCTGAACTCATAGCTCCGAAACTAGGTCCGAGTGTAATGAAGATTCTTGGTTATGATATTTTTGGCTTCATAAACAGGGTTTTAAACTCAGCTGAGAGGCAACAGGATCCAGATTGGGATGGGAAGGACAAGAATGATAAGTGGTTGACAGATGACGACGGGAATTATATAAGCGCTCCTTATTATGACAAACTAGAGGCTCTGAAGCTAAGTGTTAAAAATGGAGAGGTAGAACTTCCAGATGGCTTAGTTCTCTCTGACCTAAGGTTAATGAATAAGAAGTTTGTTATATTCAAGAAGATAGAGAAGATTCTATTTGATGGGGATAGTAAGTTAAATGGTAGTAATATAGAGTGGAAAAAAGCTCAAATAGCTAAGTTGTCAGTTGAGATTGATAAAGCCGGTGAAGCTAACTTGATTTTGGCTAAACACATTGCTAGAGTCATGATTGAGTCTGGTGTTGATCAAGCAACGGTCATACACATGTTACAGATCCAAACGAGTATTGTATCTGGTTTCAGAGCACTAACATCGTTGGACCTTATAACCGTGTTAGAAGGTTCTCAAGAACCTGGTACTAGCCACCCGTATTTTCAAGCTGAACTAGATATAGCTAAAAAAGCTACTAATAAAAAAGGGGAGCTAAAATACCCTACAGAAGAACTCGCTATACAAGCAGCTATAGACGCTACTGGTACTAAGGGGGAACATGCAGCGGCGAACGCTAATACAATGGCTAAAGTAGCTAATCTACACGCTAGGTACTTGGTTGACAAAGACATGGACTTAGATAAGGAGTTAGAAGCTATATTCGCTGGTCATGGCCAAATTCACAGTACAAAAGGAACCTTCAATATAGTAGATGATATTGGTGGAAATACTAACGCTGCTGATTGGTTGAGAGTGATGCTTGATCCCAGGAGAAAAGATATGTTTAGCTCAGAAGGTTTGACTGCTGAGGAAGTTGTAGTGCAAAAAACAGCTCCAACTACTAACTTCTCTATAAGTGATCAGTTCAACGAAATGCTCGAGGAGAACGAGGGTGTTGGCAGAGAAAAAGTATATTCTGAAGCAAAAGGTAAAATAGAGGGTGGTAGTAAGAAGAACTTTTGGAATTTAATATTTCCCCCGTCGGCTTATGATTTTGAGTTGTTTTTATATAGAATAATTGGAAAAGGCGAGAAAGGTAAAAAAGATTTAGCTTTCTTTAAAAAACACTTACTTGATCCCTATGACGCAGCATACAAAGCTATGCAAGACGATGCTCAGCGAGTAACCGACGCGTTTAAAGACTTGGTTAAAAAACTACCTGAAGTTAAGAAGAACTTAAAAAAGGTTATTCCAGGAACGAAGTTTACGTACGAGCAGGCTTTAAGAGTTTCTATATGGACCGACATGGGGCTAGAAGTACCTGGTTTATCAAAGACAGATTTAAAAAAGTTATTAAAAGCTATTGAGAACGATCCTAGTTTAATTGAGTATAAAGAAGGCTTAAAAAACGTTTTAGTTGATGGCTATCCACCTCCAACGGATTACTGGACAATTGAGGGTGTTGCTTATGACATGGATAGATCTATAAACGCAATATCTAGAGCTAAACACCTAGAGGTTTGGAAAAAGAATAAAGAGGAAATATTTTTTAAAGAAAATAGAGCTAAGTTAGAAGCTATTTACGGTGAAAGATATGTTGAATCACTAGACAACATGCTTTATAGAATGGAGTTTGGTGGTAATAAGAAAAAAGTTTCTAGAATAGAGTCTAATTGGAATACATGGGTAAACAACTCCGTTGGAGCAATTATGTTTTTTAACTTTAGATCAGCTACGCTACAAACTATTTCAGCGGTGAATTTTGTTGATTGGGAGAACAATACGCCATATAAGGCTGCAAAAGCATTTGCCAATGTAAATCAATACCGAAAAGATTTCGTTAAGATATTATTTTCTAACTATCTAAAGCAGAGAAGAGGTGGTGGTAAAAGAACTTTAAATGAAGCTGAGCTCACTGAGTATTTAAAAGGAAAGAAAAACCCATTAAAAGCGGCTATAGCTTGGATGTTAGAAAAAGGTTTTACACCTACCTCAGCAGCAGATAGTCTTGCAATAGCGGTTGGTGGAGCTACTTTCTATAGAAATCAAGTAAAATACTACCTAGAACAAAACTATGCTTTAGAAGCAGCTGAAGCGCAAGCGTGGATTGATTTTCAAGCAAAATCTGAGAAAGGTCAGCAGTCTTCTAGACCTGATCTTTTATCAGAGCAACAAGCTGGTGGTTTAGGTAGATTAATATTAGCATTTAAAAATACTCAACAACAGTATTTTCGTATAATGACAAAAGCTACTTTGGATATAAAGAATAAGCGAGGTAGTTTAAAAGGTAACTTATCTAAAATAGCTTATTACGGTGTTCTTCAAAACGCTTTATTTGCTTCGTTACAAACAGCTTTGTTTGCCGCGTTTAGCGACGACGAAGAGTGGGATAAGAAAACAGATCGAATGGCTCAAACCATGATAGATAGTGTTCTTGCTGGTTTAGGTTTAACGGGCGCTGTAATAATTACTGTTAAAAATGGAATACTAACTTATGTAGAGCAAAAAGAGAGAGGCTTTAACGCTGATCACACTAGAACTATATTACAATTTGCTAATCTATCGCCAACAATAGGCTCTAAACTTAGAAAGCTTTATAGTGCCATAAGAACAGAGCAGTTGAACCAAGACGCTATCGATGAAATGGGACTTGACATAAACAGTCCGGCGGTGAACTCTATCGCTAGTTTAATATCAGCTGCCACAAATATACCTGTGGATAGAGCCGTCACAATAACTCAAAATTTAATACTTGCATCTACTGATGAGGCTAATTTCAATCAGTCTCTAGCTTTAGTCTTAGGTTGGAGTTCTTGGGATATAGGCCTGGAACCAATCTCTAGAAAAGTACAACAAGAGGCTAAGGAGAAAAGAAAGAAGTTAATGGAAGAGCTGAAGTTGATGGAGAAGGAGAAAGAAAACTTAGCGAAACAAAAGGAGTTAAAAGACAAAGGCTTTTGTGCTGGCGCTAAGAAAGATGGAAAAGACTGTAGTTTGCCTGTTGTTAAGGGTACTAGTTTCTGTACTGTCCACGCTAAAGTTAAAGAGAGAAAAGACGGGAAGAAAGTACAATGTACTCATATTAAAAAGAGTGGTAAGAGGTGTGGGACATTAACCTCAGCAAAAAGTGGTCTATGTTATTACCACGATTAGGTAAACAATTCAAAAAATAAGTGATAATATAAAGATGGTGAAAAGACTAATAATACTGCTCTTGCTAGTGTCAAATCTAGTAGTGGCGCAAACAGCTAAGAAAGAGGGAGTTAAGAAGCTATTTAAGTTCTCCACGTTCTATGCCGCAGTAAACGGTGGTACATCGCTTTCTGATGTAGAAGTTTATGGGGTAAACAACGGGTTATCAACACAAACAATTTCAACTCCTTACGATTATAACTTCGCTTTTGGACTACGTAAAATAGCTAGATTCGGCTACGAAAATAAAGCCCAAACATTTTACGATGGAACAGAGTCAAACTATAGTGATGCAGCCATTGTAGGTAAATCAAAAGGGGTTGAATACTTGTTTGAAATAGATTATACAAGGCAAGAGGGTAAAAGCTACTTAGACCAACACCATTTTATTAGATATAGCTCTGACGACGGTTGTCAGGATAAGTTGTGTATCAACTTCTTTGCATTAAAAGTTGAATACTTAGAGAATGGCTTTGCAGATATAAAGTATTTTGAAGCATCGGAAAGATACAGAATGAAGGTCAACAAAAACCTATCATGGAACATCGGGGCAGCACAGAGACTCGCCGAGCCATATGGATACGACCCCTTAGCGGAGTGGATGTTAGATAATGGAGACATTCATTATACTTACCTAGCTCTGCAAGAAGGTTATAATGTAGATGTTCACAATGGTGAATATTTTTCACCATCAGGAGAGTTAGTAGCTACAAGCCCAGAGGTTTGGGAGGCAGTGGTTATACCTGAGGTATTATCTGATTACACTGAAAAGAAAAGAAACGAATTAAAACAAACTTTACAGCACTCAGTTGTTCTAGGGTTTGATTACTATAAATACAAAAAGAATACTTGGTCGCACGTTTGGGGTAGTTTTATGCCTTATCACTATGATGACGGTAGTGAATTCTCTTACCACAACTTTGTAGGTGGACAATGGGCTGATTACTCAATGGGATTCATATATGGAATTAAGCACAGCAAATCATTTGGATATTTTCTTGAAGGAAAATATAATAAGTACTGGAACAGAGAGTGGTACGACTTTAAATTAGGAATAAACTACGTTATATTTTAACATGACAAAAGAACTAAACGAAAATTCAGGCTTTCAAGTAAGTATTAAAACCTTAGCGGGAATCGGAGCGGCTATGGCTACAGTCATTAGCATGTGGTTTATGTTACAAGCTGATATAGCCGAGGCAAGGACCCTCCCGTCTCCAGACGTTAGTCGTATGGAGTTCGATATGAAAGATCAGATGATACGTCAAACGATACTTACAACTCAAGAGGATGTCTTAGAATTGAAGGAGAGCTTAATAAGAATGGAGAACAAAATAGACGCGTTAAGATGATGAAGAACATAGATGTTTCTTGGAAGATCTTTTGTATATACTTATTAGTGCTATTTTTAGTGTGTGTATGTGGTAAAGCCTCTGGTCAGATATCTGTATCTCAATTTAATGCTGAGTGGAACAACGCTAACGCCGTTGATTGGGTTCAAGATCTTAGCGATTGCGAGACCATTACATACATAGACATAACAAAGAGTCCTAGGACTCAGAAGAAACACAAGATAGCGGTTATACCGACTATCATCATATTTAAAGATGGGTTTGAAGTAGCTAGATTTCAAGCTGATCTTAGTTTTAAAATGCTAGCAACAAGAGAAGATGTGCAGGAAGAGATAGATAATATACTAATGAGCGACTTTTAATATGGCATTTAAAATGAAGGGTTTTTCTGAGCACCAAGTAAGTTCTCCGGCTAAATGCTGGAAGGGCTACAGTAGAGTTTCGGGCACAAAAGAATTTGACAAGGGTAGTTGTAAAAAGTCTCCTACTAAAATGCGTAAAACAACAAAGGGAGCTGGTAGAACGTTTAGAACACCAGAAGAAGGTGCTGGCATGACATCCAAAGGGGTTTCTGATTATAAAAGAGAAAACCCAGGAAGTAAGTTAAAAACAGCCGTAACAGGAGACGTTAAAGCTGGTAGCAAAGCTGCTGGAAGAAGAAAGTCATTTTGTGCTAGATCCAAGGGTTGGACTGGCGAGAGAGGTAAGGCCGCTAGGTCAAGATGGAAATGTTAAGATTATGAAAAAACTACTACTACTACTATTATTATTACCACTAAGTATATTTGCTCAAGACTCATGGGTTAATTTTAAAGTACAGTTTGATTTCTACGCACCATCAGAGTCTAACTTCTTTATGGTTTCAGGTGTATCTGGTGACACAGCTATGTTTTTTCAGCCTACGGTAGGTTATGAATATCTAGACACGACTATAGCTGTTGATAGTGGTTCTTATTTATTGACACTTAATGATAGTTTTGGTGATGGATGGGTGTCAACTAATCCTTCTTGGTTTAAAATGAGTAATGATTGCCAATTATCTATATTAGATTTTACGCCATTAACAATGGCTTTCTTTACATTAGATACTTTAGTAAATATATGGCCTTGTGCACCACCCGGTCCACCAAGTCAATGTGTACCAACAACAGTAGTAATAAATCTAGATCAATACCCAAGTGAAACATCATGGGATATAAAAGATTCAACAGGTGTAACCGTTTTAAGCGGAGGACCTTAT
>ENA-OSJC01000687-OSJC01000687.1-marine-metagenome-genome-assembly--contig:-NODE-687-length-31718-cov-4.872096_pt1 | contig 31718 bp, 41 predicted proteins | sample MGYA00237885_ERZ534234 | MGnify/ENA primary metagenome ERZ534234 (study PRJEB26413, sample SAMN06343907) | marine metagenome | isolation source: coastal waters | place: Atlantic Ocean: West Antarctic... | reverse complement strand
TCCTTTCATTTTGAAAAATATTAATTTTGTATCTTTTCGTTTAGTCAACGCTTTGCTTTTTCTCTTACGTCGTGTTTTTTTTTCCTTTTTCAGAGAAGCATATTGATCTTCTGATTTTACTAAATCAGAATATTTACTACCAAGAAATGCCTCTCTAAATTGCTTATTCAAATGAAATTCTCTCGTCCCGACATGATATTCAGCTTCTTCTCTAGTCAAATCGTTTATAGGAGTTCCTTTGAATTTACCTATTGGTATCATCTTATGTTTCAATAATTGAGTTTTTTCAGACATTGATTTATCAATATGGTTCGGATAGGTAACAATCTGTGGATTAATAACATAATCTCCATATCTATCTTTGTATTTGGTATGACAGATAGAAAGATATTTATCCTTAACTTTAGGCCTGAATTTTGTATAATTATTCAATAAATTACTGATATATTGTTGTGAAATACTTAATTTTTTATAATCAGAGTCATCTTTAACAATCTCTTTGATTAATTTATATTCATCTTGTTTTGATAGTGGTTTAAATTTATCTTCGCCAAAGGATATTTTAGTTCCATAAATCTTTGTATTTTCTAAGAAAAATTTTACTAATTTCGGATAATTAACAAGACCCCAGATATTTAAATCATTAAATAATTCATATGAAATAGATATATTCTCGAGGACCAATGATTCATTATTAGTAGCTACAGCATTGGGAATTTCAGATACAAAGATATCTTTATCAAAATAAGGATTGTAATTTTGTGCTCCTTTAATTTCATTGTTAGCTGGTTGTTTGAACCAGGGTTTGGGGTTAAATGCCGCCATATGAATTCCAAATGAATTACAAGGATCTAATGACCAACTTTGGAATGAATATTCAATATAGGTCCATTTGCCCGAATATCTCTTTGTTAAATAATTTTGTTCTGGATAACAATAAGAACTATCTACGAATTTTCGACCCACGATAGATTTTCCGTTGTCCAACTCCATATCATAAAATCCTATGTGTTCTTTACCTGGTCCTAGCCATGATTTGGCAGGACTTGTTAATTGTTTGATCATCGCATCATATTCTTTTTTATTCGGGGAAATAACCATTAAACCTGCATTTACATCAGATGATCCTTTTGTCCCTATGTCAGTGAAAATATCTGGAATTGGTTTGCCATGCTCTAAGTAATCACAGCGATCCCAGTGAAATGATTTTTGAAAAGGATATTTCTTGCGATACTCAACCCATCCCGCAGGTGTATTAAGCATGAATAGTGAATCATAATAATTCATCGGTACTAGGTCTGAATCAACGAAACATACCTTTTCATAGGGGAATAAAGCAGGATTAAAGATATGTAATTTGAAAAATACATGCGAATAGGGATGTTCTTTCGTATAATTCGGGCAATTCTTAAAAATGGCAGGATCCATCATTATCGTGCTTAAATCCCCTTGACCAGCCATCTTATAAGGTGAAATGTAAGGGACATAGATTACCTTATCGAAGACAACTTCTAACTTTATTTTATCACCTTTAGAAATATCTGGTGTAATAAAACAAATGACATCTGCTTGTGTTCCTTGTCGTTTTAATCCTAACGCACCCAAGATACAACCATCTAGATAAGCAGCCTTACCATTCTTAGGATTAGGAAACATACCAAATGCATAGGCAAATTTAGCCTTACCATTCTTCTTCATAAACGATTTCTTAGGCATTTGAATTGTCAACGTATCATTACAATAAATCAAACTATCAATATCATTTGTAAAAACTTTATCTGTATCATCTGGTTCTTCCGAATCACTCTTCGCGTCTTTAAAAGTTTCAATTTTATATTCAGTGAAATCCTTCGTATCTTTTACCTTATTAAATTTCAACTGAGGGGGTCTTACATAATTCACCCCCATAATATTCTGTTTACCCATTATAAATATCATATATTTTAATTTAAAGGAATTAGCTGTTATTTTATATAAATGGAAGACTTACTCAAAGCAATTGATTCCGAAAAGAAAAATCGGTTCACTAAATCTTGGTCTAAATTAGAAAGAGGAACTAAATTAAACCGATTAAATGATTTCATTGAATCGGAAAAAGAAAAAAATGAATTAAATGATGAAGAATATCAGAACTTACATGTATTAATCACTGATTTATTTGATAAGTCAGTTTTTTCAAAAAGTAGTGAAGTTGATTATTGTGAAAACGAAACTAAAATTATATCTATCACTAACTTAATATATGATGAAGAAACCAAAATATATTCATTTAATTTACCTAAGAAATTAGTAAAACCATCTACTAAATCTAAATCTAAAATTGATCGTCATTTTTCAAGGAGCAAAGAGAATAAGAAATCATAATTTAGAAATCATCATCATCAAAGTTAATTTCATTTTTTTCAGAGTCAATATTCGGATTTGCTTTATTCGAATATTCACCTACTTTTTTCTCAAAGAAGTTAGTCTTTCCTTGAACCGAAATCATCTCCATCCAATCAAATGGATTTTCAGAATGATAAACCTTCTCTAAACCAAACATGAGTAGTAATCTGTCGGCTACATAATCAATATATTGACTCATCAATTCTTTGTTCATGCCGATCAGTTCACACGAAAGCGACACGGTAATAAATTCCTTTTCAATTGAGACGGCATCCATAATAATATTCTTAATGATTTCGGATGATGGTTTATTCACTAGATTTTGATACATTAATACAGCAAATTCGGTATGAAGACCCTCATCCCGCGAGATTAATTCATTGCTGTGACATAGGCCAGGCATAAGACCTCTCTTTTTGAGCCAGAAGATTGAACAGAACGCGCCCGAAAAGAAGATTCCTTCTACGGCAGCGAATCCGATGATCCGATGAGAAAAGGGCGAATTATCATCATTAATCCATTTCAGAGCCCAATCTGCCTTCTTCTTAATACTCGGGATATGATCAATCGCATTCAAGAGTTTCGTTTTTTCTTCAACATCCTTGATATAAGTATCAATGAGTAGGGAATAAGTCTCTGAATGAATATTCTCCATCGCAATTTGGAAACCATAGAAGAATTTTGCTTCCAGAATTTTTACTTCTTGACAGAACTTCTCAACCAGATTTTCATTCACGATACCATCCGAAGCAGCAAAGAATGCTAAGATATGCTTGATATAGAATCGCTCGTCATCTGTCAGTTTTAACCAATCTGTCAAATCTTTTGATAAATCTAATTCTTCTGCGGTCCAGAAATTAGCTTCAGCCTTCTTATACATATGCCAGAAGGGTTCATGCTGGATCGGAAAGATAACATAACGATTGGCTTCTTCGCTTAGTAGTGGTTCGGGGTTTTTTGTAGTGGTGCTCATTGATAATTATTCTTAAAGGTAATTATTTAAATCCATTTAATAATATCAAATTTTAAATAGTATTATAAATGATACACTATGTTTTTGATTTGGACGATACTTTGATTATTCACAAGAAAGGAGTTCCTATTAATTATGACATGATATCTGAAGATAGATTATTAGATGGATTACTGGGAAGATGTAAGGGTTCGTGTTATATCTATACAAATGGAACCGGAGGACATGCATTAGATGTAATTCAAAGAATGAAAATCAAAGATAGATTTGAAAAAGTATATTCGCGAGATACTATCCCTTACATGAAACCGGATTATCGTTCATTCAATGATGTTCACGATGATATTTCCTTTCGTTCTTCAGGACCGAAAGTCATTTTCTTTTTTGATGATCTTCTGGAAAATTTAGAAACAGCATCGCGACAGGGGTGGATTACCTTTTGGATCAATCCAGATTATATGAAAGGAAAACAATACTCATTTGTAAATATGTCTTTCCCGAATATCAAAGATTGTTTAAGATATTTAGAAACAAAATATTGATTAAATTAATATGGATGAATCTGTTATTATTGATATTCCAACGAAAATATCATGTGTGATATGCTTTGAAGATGATTTAGAAGAAGAACAAGTATATAGAACCGATTGTAATCATGTATTCTGCAAGGCATGTCTTGATGACTGGTTTAGAAGGGGAAATAAATGCTGTCCTTTATGTCGCAATGAAATAGATATTTATAAGCATAAGAATGATAATTATAGATTAGTTATTCATGAAAGAGCAGGTCGCGGGGCAATCCAACCTGAGACTTTACTACTCGTCAGGACCCTTCTCGCTCAGAATTTAAGACTGAAGATTTTTATATGGTTTTCACTTGTTATTTTCGGAGGTTATTTTTATCAGTACTATATATTCCTAATGAATTTTGATGATCTAAGAATGAATTATGATCAGTGTATTGATAATAACACCGCATTGGAAGACCAACTAGAGACTTTACAAGAAGATTATATGACACCTGGAACCGAAGTTAGTATATACGATGGTTCTATAAGGATTGATTGTTTCTATCCAAACAAATATTTTGGATGTCCCTCTAAATAATTAATCTATTCATAAGTAATGAATTCTATTATTTTCTTAGTTGTAATTTTAGCGATCTATTACTATATTTATACGAGGTATTATGATAGATTTGAAGACAAATATCATTATTATTTCTATGGTTCCGTAGCCATCTATTTAGTAATCCTATATATTTATCACTTTGAGTATGAATTCTTTTACAGACTCTTAAAAAATGTTCATGATACGAATAATCAACCTCTATATACGTTTAACTCTATGAATTCTAACGCTGAACTCTTTGAATCGCAATATCCTAATTTCAATATCAAAGAAACTCTTTTACAGAAACAATCGGGAAGATGTTATGCTTGCAGTAATTTTATAATGAATAATGATTTACATCATACGAAACTCAAGTATAAAAATCCTTTACAAAATGGAGGTCAGAACAATGTTGAGAATATTGGATTGTTCTGTAGTCAATGTTTTGGATTTCAATAAATTTGATGATTTATTATTTAAAACCTTTTTACATATATTTCATTAATTAAAATGGATTTATCAGTCCCAATTTACAATGAAGAAGATATTGAGTATATCAGAGGATTGCCGAAAGATAAGTTTGATAAAGTGATTCAGATAGCACTCTCAATCGGATTCAAAAGTATTCAGATGAGTGAAGTTAATATGGATTGTCACTCTTATTTTGAACCTTTAAAACAAATCATTGATAAATCAACAGGGGAAAATACTGATAAGATTCAAGAGATAGATGATAAATTAGATGCTCTCTTACATATTAGGACAAATTCAAGTAGGAAAGGACGATTATCAGAAGATCTATGTATCAGACGATTAAATCAGCAATATCCTGAATGGGAATTCTCAGATGTAACTCATGTTGGTCATGAAGGTGATTGCCGTGTTAAAACACCAGTCGGTGAAATTCTCTATGAATTCAAGAGTTATGATACAAATGTGAATAAAGAGCAACTCAATAAATTTTACAAGGATCTAGACACAACTGGTATTAAGTTAGGTATCTTTGTATCAAATACGTCTGGCATCGTGGGAAAGAAAGATTTAGAGTGGGAAATCATCAATGGCCAAACACTTGTTATTTACATTTCAAATATTGGATTCAATGGTCAGGGTTGTATCATGGCGACAGAGTTATTACTTGCTCTGATGAAGAATAATATTCTTGATTCCGAAAATCATTGGCTTCTCTATCAGAATTATGAAACCGATGAAATTTATCGGAATCTGGTTGATACTTTAGATGAATACAGGAAGAATAATGAACTGACATGTAAACTCCAGAAACATATTCAAGAGTATCGTTCAAGGAATAATAGCATGATAGATGGATTAGAATCTGAAGTGTTTCAAATAAAGTTAAACACGGAGAATACCTTTTCAAAGATGCTAGGATTGGTTGAACAGATAAAATCAGAGAAGAATATCATTGAAAATTTCTGTTTAGACGATTTCATTCTACAAAATAATTATTCTGATAAGTTTACCGAGATATTCAAGCAATTAGATAAAGTTATCAGAGGTTTAGATTTACAAATTCATTTAATATCCAATGAATGGATCATTAAAAGAGATGATGTGATAATGGCACAAACGAAGACTCTAAAAAGCAAAATACAATTATGTATCCTGAGTTATCCTGATTCATTAGAAAATTTTAACCCTCGTTATGAGGAATTCAAGGATAAGAAAATAATAATTGAGCTAAATGATAATCATAAGATATGGTCTATTATTCAATTACGATTAAATTAGATTAATAAAATATATAGTAGAGTAATATTATGGAACAAATAGGTGGTGCTGCTGCGACTGCTCCTGATCCAGATCCTGCTCCAGATCCTGCTGCCGCCGCCGCCGCCGCCGCCGCCGCCGCTGCCACCGCTACTCCAGATCCTGCTTCTTCTGGTGGCAGTGCAAAGCAATCTTATGATGAATTCTTGAAATCAATCGGACATGAAGGGGGGATAGAGGGCATTCTGAAGTTAGATAAACCGCAGGCAGATAAAGTAAAGTCTGATTTAGATTTTTTTTTAACTGCTCAGAAAACTAATTTAGAAAATGAAACAACTAAAATAAGGGCAAAATTAACTGCACTGAATCAAAATTATAATACTCAACAAGATCTTAGCGCAATAGAAATGAAACTATTCGGTGAGATAAAGACCCAGATGGGATATAGAGATTCGACGGACGCAAAACAACAACGTATAGCAAAATATTGTGAATTACCACCTGTTCCACCACAAGCCTTAAAAGCGATATTGAATACAGATGATCTGCCAGGCGCCGGCGCCGCAGGCAGCGTCCACCATGATTTCCCTGACTTGGGTCTAGGGAATGATGATTGTCCGGAAAGGAAGAAAGTCAATCTTGCTGATCTGAAACTGGATGCGAACGAAGTTGGAGTATCTGCCGCGTTTTGGGCTAGTGTGGGTTCCCTATCGGTTGAGGGGGTAAAGATACCAGATAGTCATGAAGAATATATAGGAAAAGTGAATTCGTTGGCACTTTTCGGATCAGAGAAAGAAAGTAAATTCTTACAACAGTATCGCGGGATAACCGGACAGTCAGATATGGCGACACAACGTGGCAAAATTTACAAACAACATAAGGACGAGTTTATAAGGCTTCAGGACGAATATATAGCAAAATTAAATGCGATAATTGCGTCATCTGGGGCGAACGATGTTACGGGGTTACACGCTGGCGGCGTCCCTGCTGGTCAAATCTTATACGCGGCGCAGGCCGGTTCCGGAAATCTGAGTAATCAATTTCCATTTATCAAATCTGATTTCGATGATTTAATTACAGTCAGTACATTAGTTTTGGAGGCTAAAAACGAATATGTAACTACAAAAACTGTGATTATAGGTATGCCGGGCGGGACGGCGGACCAAACTGTGGAGATAGAGAGACTAGCCCCCCCTCATGGGGATGGGGAAAACCTTTTGACAACAGTGAATCAAATGGCTACTGAACGCGCAAAAACAATTACACTGAGAAATTTAAAACAGGACCAAATGTCTCCGGCTAAATTAGCCGAGAAATTTAAGACGGAATTGCAGGCCATTACACAGATACTGAATCTAAAGATGGCTTGTGATACATGGACCAGTACCAACATCGTGCAAGGTAAGGCCGACATTATTGATTTTTTAGGCAAAAAGACTGGAAGCACGGAAAAAAAAGGCAATACTGGTGCTGTCGTTGCCACACCGAACGCGTTGCTCGCTGCCATGCCCGCCCAAACTGACTATTTTTGGTTTGAACCGACCGGTGAGGCTATGATCACTGCTATATTGAAACCGGCTACTTACAATGATTATGTTGGTGTTCAGGTTCCCGCCCAAGTGCCCCCATACAGCGACGTCCGGCTGAACGATTTAAACGATCGCCTTAATCATGTTGCATGGATGGTATGGAATATTAGCAAGATAAAGACATTCGAGCATGACTTAGAAGCACTCAAAAATGGTGATGAAATAAAGAGAGCAAAGGCACTCCGTGCCGAGATTGAAACAAAAATATCATCTTCTGATAAACCAGTTTTAAGTGATCCAAAATATGGAAAACTATTGAAGGAAATGTATCCAACACCAGCAAATGGCGCGAACATATGTTGTCCGAAGGCGAATCTTGGGGGCGATTGTTCATTTATCCATCATTTTTTCTATTCAGATGACTCAGTAGATGAAGATAGATGTATGGCAGAGGAGCAGTCGAACCGGGCGCTAGCATCAGGTCCAACCGGCGCGGATCACCCATCCGTTGTCTGCACCCCGTGTTACTCGGTATGGCCTGATGGGAATGTTAACGGGAAATTCGACCCAGCCCAACCCACCCCATTTTCACAACGCATGAGACGAGTGCCTGCTGGATACGTCGTAAACGCCTCGGGTTGCGCGTGGTACAACGCACCCGAGGCGGGAGATTATTGGACAAAAGGCAATGGATATTGTAACGGGTGTGTGTGGCCCGCAGACGCGGCAGGTCGCTTGGCTGCAGCCGCCGCTCATGCGCTACCACCGAACGCCGCACCCAACTTCCAGCAGATTGGGGACGCCGTCAGGGCTTACACACGCCCTGCCCTCATGGCCGGCAGTTGGTATCAGCATCCTAAGTTGTTATTCGGAGCAAAAAAAACACCACATAAAGCAGAATCCACTCCTATAACGCCCATCGTGCATTTTAGATTAAAAGATGAACTTTTCCTTCTCGGTACAGGATACTATGAACTAAAACAAATTTATGATATCAATTACAAGGAAACGAGGAAATTCCTTGAAGATTATACGAACAAAAAAAGAGATTATGATCAGGGTGCCAACACAAAGGGAGAAACTGCTGAAGCAACAACTGAAGGAGACGATGCAACTGATCCTACCGATACAACTGATCCTACCGATACATCTGGAACAACCGATCCTATCGTTACATCTGGAACAACCGGAACATCTGGACATGATGATTCTTCAACTGATAGCCCATCAGATCCATCCCCTATGTCTGATGAAGGATTGAAAGCACCTTCTGTCGTAACCGATACTAAAGGAGAAGCGGTCCCTTCCGAAATAAAAGATGTTCCTACTACCGGAACCCCCGATAAAGATGAATCTACAAGAGAGCAGGTTAATAAATTATCAGAAGAGTTGAAATCATTGAAAGATAGTAAAAAATTAAATGAAAGGAAGATGAAAGTTTTCGCAGAAGAATTACATAGATATAAGGATGAAATACATGAACTAGAAGGAGTAGAAAGATATGAAAGGATGAAATCTTATAAAACATTGAGGAGGAAGGACGCGTCGTCAAAAGATAAAATCAGGATTAAAGAAAAACACCTACAAACTCTAATCGCAGTTTTACAGAAAGAATCCGAAAAATTAAAATACGAGACAGATCAGGCCAAGATAAATCGGAAAAAAAACGCGGATGAGAGAGCAGCGCAAATGGGACGTAAAATGAATGATATTTCAAAAAGACATTATGATTATGAATCACAGATGAAGTTATCAGATAGAGATAAAGAATTGGAATATTTAAGAGGGAAAGTTCGGAAATACGAAGAAACATCGCAGAATCTCGATATCATAGAGCGAAGAAATGAATTAGAAGAAAGAGAAAATGAAGTCATCCCCATTACAAAGGGCAAGCCTAAGGGCAAGAGTCAGTCAAAAGGCAAGGGTCAGCCTAAGGGCAAGGGTCAGCCTAAGGGCAAGGGTCAGCCTAAGGGCAAGGGTCAGCCTAAGGGCAAGGGCAAGCCAAAGGGTAAGGACAAGACGGAGAAGAAACCCGTCAGAGATAACCGACGTCACAATAAGCGAAGTCAGGTGAAAAGAGTCCATGACAAATCACCTCTAAAAGAGTTTAAAAAGTCTATCAAGAAAAATACAGGCATTATGGTCTAGAGCAACATAATTTAAATTTACATCTTTTATTTTCCTGTGTTAATTCATTCCATTCTTGTATTGTATAATTATCACTCATTGATAAATTACAGCGAGCGCAGATTGGTTTTAAATTTCCTAAATCTAGAGTTCCTCCTTTAGATTCAGGGATATCATGACCAACATGAAAATCAAAGACAGTCATTGTATTTTTACACCATTTTACATAACATTCAGATTCGTATTTTTTACCGAATGTATCTAACCAGCATTGCTCTCTAATTGCTTTAGGGATAGTAGCTTTCTTTGTCATATCATTGTTAAATATCAATGATATCTATTTAAATATTATTTACGATTCTTTCATGATAAGATGGATCAAATCATTTTAGTGAACAAAGAAATATATATTCCTTCATTCAATGAAGAATCAGATGAATATTATGATAAATCACCTTATAAACCCTATGAAAGAAATTGCATTCAATATGAATGCCGATGTAAAGCAGGGTCAACCTTCGTGGCGAATACAGGATTCAAACAACATATTAAATCAAAAACTCATCAAGATTTCATTGCAAATTATAAGAAATATGATGCTGAAGTAGATCAGGCGAAAGAAATAATCAAAGAGTTAAGAGTTGAAAATGAATTCTTAATGAGGAAAAATATTAAATTACAACAAAAGATAGATGAGTTAGAGAATGAAGAATTTCATGATTTTGATTAAAATCTAAGTAGAAGAATTGTTTAAATTAAATTTTTATTTTATGATTAACTCTTAATTATGTCTAATTTTTTTTTAGATTCGGTTAAAGATGACACTATATCTTCATTAAACGATACAAGCGATTTAACTAGAATGGCTTACAGTAATAAACCTTCTGATATCCCTTTAAGGAATAGTTCCATGACAGATAGATTTGAGTCTGATACTTTCATTAATCATAAAGAATCATTTGAAAATAACAATTCAAGGATCAATTCGTTAAATGATGAAATACGAGAATTGAAAGAAAAACTTAAATTAATTTGGGAAAAGGATGAAGAAATTCAGAAACTAAAAAATGAAGTCTCTCAGGTCAATTCAGAATTAGAAACTACGAATTCTTTCAGAGACAAACATAGAATTGTTAATGATGAAAATCGTTCTCTAAGGATGGAATTAGATTTACTTAAAGTTCAAGAGTTAGATCATCAAAAGTTGCGAGATGAAAATATATTATTGAAACGGAAATTGATTGAATTAACTAAAACGGAAGATATGAAGGAAGAGATGAAGGAAGATTTTATCATAGATGATCATAATTTACCTGATAAATCCGATAATAAGATACAGATTGATGTCGTTCAATTAAAATCTGTGTTATATAACAGACTTAAATCATATCATGAAAAACATATTGATGATTTGATAAATCAATATGATTTAATTGAAAAGAAAGAGATAGATAAGAATGTTATGGAGAAAATTTTATTAGAAGCAATTCATGTTTAAGTTTGTTTATTTTTTAAGGAATGAAATAATTCAGAGAATCCGAATATTAATGATATCATCAGAATCAACGCATATAATCTGTCCTTGAAACCCTTGACATTATAAATATATAAGGAAATAAATGATATCATCAGTAGGGGTAAAATACCGCCATACTTGCTAATTTTGCAAGTCAAGTTATTATCTGTAGATCTATCATCGCTTGTATCTCTGTTTATAATCTCAATAGAACAATCTTGTAAAAATATATATCTCAATATCACACTTAGGAAAACTAAGAGATATATCATAATGGTAATTGACCAATTACTATTATTTGTTCCTAAGCGTGTGAATTCCCCATTAAATCCCCCAGTTGAATTTGCCCACATGACCATGAATAAAAATAACATGAACAATGAAGTAAATATAAAGTGTCCTGAACCGATCCATGGAATATTTGATTTATCTGTATCTGAAAATGATTTTCCGTCCATGAAATTAGAAAGTGCGTGTTCTACAGAAAATTCTTTTTTACCGTCTTTCGCAATCGCATTCACCATGGTAGAAATTGTTTCCGTAAGAAATGGTAGCAAAATAGGAAAGGAGAGTATTAAATAAAATTCTTTCGGTTGTGAAATGACTCGGGAAAACGGCCACTGAAGGGTACTTTCACCAGTTTCAAATCTCATCCAACATAAGACCATCAGGGCAAGCAATGAAAAACCATAGATGATCATATATCTGTGTCTAGGTCCGGATTGTTTATCATTCTCATCACTGGTAAATCCCGTATTAGATACTAATATATTATTGTATTGCGTATACTCACACTTTCCATCCGTGTTTTTCGCATTTGCTAATTGCTGTTGTATGATGGTGGACGACATGTAAACGATAAATAAAAGAGTCATCATATTTAAAACATTTTGTGCGGGTTGAACCTTCCAGATAAATCCGGTAGCCAAAAGCATTACAATGAGTGGAATAAAGGACCAGTAGGCCCAATTCCCCCTGAAAGTTCCTTCACCTGTTTTCAGTTTGGTCGTGTCAGAATTCCCCAAATACGCCTCTTCCATTGATACTATAAGAGCGATAATCACCGCCAGCGCATAGACCACATTATTGTTATTTTCCATATCTTTATAATATGTCATAATAAAAAAAATAAATTATTTACATAAAGATATTCGGTATCGACAGGATTTGAACCTGTGCGGGCAGAGCCCAATAGATTTCAAGTCTATCTCCTTAAACCACTCGGACACGATACCATTATTAAAAATTAGTATTCCCACACCGGGACTCGAACCCGGGTCGGCTGGGTGAAAACCAGCTATCCTAACCATCTAGACTATATGGGAGCGTTGATATGATAATATCAAAAAAAAGGTCTTGCCGGGATTTGAACCCGGATCGTTGGATTCAAAGTCCAAAGTGCTAACCATTACACCACAAGACCAACATAATCCTTTAGGAGGATTAGACCGTTCGCCCTCTGATTTGAACAGAAGAATTATCAATCTATTTGGATTGGTCGCTTTCCCATTTAAGCTAGCGAACATTTGATAGTGGTGGGATTCGAACCCACGAAGCATATGCAAGCGATCTTGAGTCGCTCCCCTTTGACCGCTCGGGAACACTATCTTAATTACCCCATGTGGGACTTGAACCCACAACCCCCAGATTAGAAGTCTGATGCGCTATCCAATTGCGCCAATGAGGCATGTGCTTATCTCCTAAATAAGACTTTTTACCAGAGGGGGGATTTGAACCCCCGAAGCGTGTCGCAAGCGATCTTAAGTCGCTCCCCTTTGACCAGACTCGGGAACCCTGGTTCATGTACTTTAACGATAAGATACTTTTTCTTACCGGATTGATAAAGTCAATCAATCTTCTCCCCCGACAGGGCTCGAACCTGTGACCTACCGGTTAACAGCCGGGTGCTCTGCCTGCTGAGCTACAGGGGATTAATTGCTTAAGGCAATCACTCTTAGTGCCCGCCGTGGGACTTGAACCCACGACCACCAGATTAAAAGTCTGGCGCTCTACCGACTGAGCTAGACGGGCGAATGTCCTTCACTATAGGACGATATTCCATGCGGGGCTCGAACCCGCGACCTTGGGCTCATAAGACCCACACTCTAACCAACTGAGCTAATGGAACACCTTGCTAAGTTTATCTAAATTAGTTAGATTGGTCAATCAAATTTTTATCTATTTGATAACTATTTTAGAGAACAATCCGGTGCCCCCTTCTACAATACTATCTCTATTCTAATCTTTAAGTATATTTTTAGATCTAAAACGCATTGATCATTCATTCAAGAACATCTTATCGTAAAAAATTTGATTTGAGATTGAAGTGTTGTTTCTATCACAAAACAGAACAACTCACAACAGACAACAGACAACAGACAAAAGAACAACTTAACTTCTCAACAGAAAGATGTCTTCTCTCTCCTATGAACTCAACGGTCGCAATGGTCTCACCGTCGTCAAGGAAGACCTCGGTAGCATCATCGGGAAGGGAGCACAGGGTCTGAAGAAGGTTCTTTCGGAATCATGGGCCATGTATGAGCGGGTCCAAGCATCTGCGAACCGAGTAGAGGAAGAGAAGCCCAAGATGCGGATCCTCCTTAAGGAACACGATGAAGGAGTTACCGCCGAAATCTTCACTGAATCTCAAACGATGCAGAAACTCGCCCAGCGCTCTCTTGACAAGCACATCGCTTCTTGCCAAAAGAAGAAGCAGTTTGGGTCCAGGGATTTCATCATTGAGTATCCTGAACGTCTTCTCGGAAAACTCATCGGACGGCAAGCCACTGGTCTGAATCGCATCCTGAAGGATGTTGTCTATCAGGACAAGCAGATTATGATTCACAAGGATGATGTTGAGACAGCGAAGACCGCCAGACTCCGTGTCAGTAATCTGGGAGTCGAAAAGGATGATGATGGAGGTAGCAAGAACATCATTAAGTTCGTTGAACAGCGATCAAATCGTTCTTTCCTCGGATGGCCTCCTTCGGAAGACGACAAGTATGAGCAGTATATCTCTATCTCTCTCTCTTTCAAGCATGATTCAAAGGCATTCACGGATCAGCAACTCTACATTGAACGTCTTAGTGGAGTCATTGTTGACCGAGTTCAGCAGATCATGAACCAAGATGAAGACCAGATGGACGAGATTAACGAATGCCTCGGTTTTGATGAACAGTAGTTTAGAGATCAGCAGTTTAGAGTAGATAGTTTACAAATAGTCAAAGTTAAATAATTCAGAAATAGAATTTGTATTTCCCACATTCATTATTATTTTTTGTCCACTCATCATCATCCCATCTGTAGTGAATATATTTTTTACGAAATCATCCGAACAATATTGATTTTGAGACCCACATGTACATTTAATATATCCTTCATTTGTAATACCATTGTAGGTTCCTTCCGGGAAACACGGGTCTGCTTCATTGAATTCTCTACTTTTCATGTTATCGCGATAAACACATCCGATACATTTTTGGATACATTTGCCCGTCTTTTGACAGCGAGAATAACCTTCTGGACACTGACCATATGGAATAGAGGATTTTCCAAGACCATTATCCGTAACAAAGACATTATTTTTATTCTGAAATCCCTCCGTCAGATTGATATCAATCAATGGATTTAATTTGGCCACACCATTCTCTGAAACCTTTGGTCTCATAACAACATTATCACCATCAAATCCTGATACATGAAATTCAGTAATACCTCTCTGAATAGAGATATCATTCATTCTCGCGGTATTTTTTACATCGCCAGGCATATCCTGTCTCATTGGATCTGAACCACAATCAAACATATAGGGACTGGATTCATCCTGAACACATTTTCTTAACATGTCAGATGCGGGTTTGAGGGAACTATCTAAATAAAAACAATTTAGCTGTTCGGTAGATGTCATTTATATATTATATGTTAACAAAATAAATTTAATTTATACCCTCGGACTAATTACCGGTAAGTTTCTTAGAGATGTCTTTTTGCCGAGATCCATACCTGTCTGGCACCCTCGAGCGCCTGCGTATCCCCCCCGGTCACCTCTCCGCCTGAGGCGATCTTGTCATCGTTGTGCTTCTTCAACTTGTCATATTCCAGAGAAGCATTTCGTACCGCCAGCACTCCCTTGCTGCGCAGCAAGGCCTCGCTCTTGCTCTCTCTCTCTCTTTTCTGCGCATATAAGACTTTGGCATTAGCATCCTTCCATAACTGTTGGGCGGTCAGATACTCACTTGCGTCTCTCCCCTCCGCCTTCAGCGCGCTCAACTGGTCAAATGCCACCTGCGCCACCCTGCGCTCCGCAATCAACTGTTCCAGGGTCCCACCCGACTGTCTTCTCTTCTTAGAATATCTCTTCTTAGAATATCTCTTCTTAGAGTATCTCTTCTTAGAATATCTCTTCTTAGAATATCTCTTCTTAGAATATCTCTTTCGCGTTCTCATCCTCTTCGCCATATATTTTTTATAATATACTATACAAAATAAATTTGATTTAATTGATAGACTAATTTATAACGATAATGGAAGAAATTATTCAATCAAATACATGTGAAATTATCAGTATTGATAGAAAAACAGTGACAGATGTTGAAACTCTTAAAAAAGAATATCTCAGAATCAAAGAGAAGATTTTGAAAGAAATTATTGAAGAACTTAAAGAAGAATATCCTTTAAAGGGATAAATGACATATTACGGATGGTATTCTATAATTAAATATAAAGAAGGGTCCACTGAATATTTAGGATATACTTTATATGATCAACCGACATTATGTAATCTTATTACAGATACAATGATTGGGATATCCGATGATTATTTTTTTTGTGGAGAATTAATTTCATATATGTATTATTAATATGAATCTATTACGTTCAATCTTTGAGAGTATCTATATCATCTATATGTTCAATTACTTTAAGACTGACACTTATTTTGCTCACCCATTCGATATGATAACAAATAATATTCCCCTTTTAAATCACTCTGAGAAAGAAAATCATATCTGTTTGATAGGTAATATTGTCGGATTTATCTTGCCCCTTTGGCTTATCGGAAGAAATTACATTCAAAATTCTGTAACATATAACAAATTTATAATGAATGGTATCCTACTTGGATCACTATTAAGTAATATGAATGCATTTGTATATTTCTTACCACTTTATTTAATTAATATGTAAGTTTGATTCTGAAATTATCAATCATGATTTCAATAATGAAACTATATTATGGTGGAGAAAAAGGGCGTGGAGGTGGAGAAAAAGGGCGTGGAGGTGGAGAAAAAGGGCGTGTCCATAATGCGTAACATCTTTTATAATAATCAATCTCCCCAGGAGCATTCATATCCAATGTGTGTAAACAATAACAGATATCTCTACTACAAGGTGGTTTAGTATTTTTAATAAGATAGAGTTCAGGTTTAAGAGTATAAGTTATCATTCTGAATATATTGGGATTCATTTTTCATTACTTTCTTCTTCTAAAGAAAGAATCAAATTTGATATATGATTGAAAGATAGACTAATCACAATATTCAATCATGGAAGATAATTCAATCATTCACGATCCTCTCTCATATGAAGAACAACAAATGCAACTAATCTTAATGAATGAAGTAAAAAAACGATCATTACAAGTAGAAAGACAAGTAAGAGAACGTCAAGATATTGAATATCAAGAATCGTTACTCAAAGATATGGAGAAAGAATCTTTAGCAAAAGAAATATCCATAGAAAAAGCATCCACTAAAGAAATATCCATAGAAGAAATATCTATCGAAGAAATGAGACAAATAAGATTGAAACGATTTGCTTGTATTAAATCATGATTATGATTTAAAATTAAACCGTCATATAATAATAAATGCCTCACAAGAGAGAACCTCACTTCCTTGAACTGAATCCATATTATAATCTTAAATACAATGAACTATTGAAAGAAGCAAGCGTATGGAATAACTCCGCACAATATTGGTTAGGCAGAGAAGCATTGAGACGCGCCGCATGTCTTCTGAATGGCGATATATCTGGATACGAACAGGTTAAACATAGTAATGATCTTTGTTATCCTTATCTTTTCTATAAGTGAATGCTTTAAACTGTCTTAGGTGAAAAGGAAATCCCGCAACCACATTTCGTCATTAAATCCTTATCAGCATGATAAACAAATTTGCTTTCATAAATTTTATTACTAAAGTCTTCTTTCACATAGTCGATTGTTGTTCCGAGTAAGTGCATCTCGGACATAGGATCAACATATACTTCTGATTCATTATTCGTTAAAACGGTTAAGAATTTCATATCATTAATTTTTTTATGAAGATCTTTAGTTAGAAGATCTAACTCAAAATTAAATCCATTACATCCCCCGGTCTTTGCTGAATATAAGAGACCATATGAGTTATTTGTTTTATTTATGATTTCACCTATCTTTCGCCATGCCGATTTAGTGATCTGAATAGACATCTATGGAGTATAAATTTACTTATATAAATTTACTTAAATAAAAGATTAGCAAATATGATTATAATAAATGGTAGCAATAGGAATTGATCTTGGAACAACATACTCATGTGTTGGATGGTGGAAAGATAACAGATGCGAAATTATCGCGAACGACCAAGGAAACCGAACGACCCCTTCTTTTGTTTCGTTCACTGAAACTGAACGATTGATTGGAGACGGTGCGAAGAATCAGTCGTCCATGAATCCTGAAAATACTATCTTTGATGCGAAACGACTCATCGGTCGTAAGTTTGATGATCCAGCGGTTCAGTCCGATATCAAGCATTTTCCTTTTACGGTTATTTCGGATGATAACAAGCCTAAAATTCAGGCTACTTATCAGGGCGAACTAAAGACATTTCAACCTGAAGAAATTTCATCCATGGTCCTAACCAAGATGAAGGAGGTGGCAGAATCCTATATCGGCGAAAAAGTAACGGATGCGGTTATCACTGTTCCGGCGTATTTTAACGATTCGCAGAGGCAAGCAACCAAGGATGCGGGTGCGATCGCCGGCCTAAATGTTCTACGAATTATTAATGAACCAACAGCTGCTGCTATCGCTTATGGTCTCGATAAGAAAGATGAAGAAAAGACAGTATTAATTTTTGATCTAGGTGGAGGAACATTTGATGTTTCTCTCTTATCAATTGATGACGGTATCTTTGAAGTGAAGGCTACTGCGGGTGATACTCATCTAGGGGGTGAAGATTTTGATAATATCCTGATGAAATATTTCATTGATGAGTTTAAGCGCAAGCACAAAGTTGATATTTCAGATAATAAAAGAGCATTACGAAGACTTAAAATTGCTTGCGAAAGAGCGAAAAGGACTCTTTCTTCATCGGCAACAGCTAATGTTGAATTAGAATCGTTGGCAGAAGGTACTGATTTTTTTACTTCTATTACGAAAGCAAGATTTGAATCTCTATGTATGAATTTATTTCAGAAATGTATTACTCCTGTTACAAAGGTACTTCAAGATGCCGGTGTCTCAAAGTCAGCTGTTCATGAAATTGTTCTTGTTGGTGGTTCAACTCGTATCCCGAAAGTTCAAGAACTATTAAGTTCTTACTTCAATAATAAGGAACTCAATAAGGGCATCAATCCCGATGAAGCAGTTGCTTATGGTGCCGCTGTTCAGGCGGCAATCTTATCAGGAGGGACTTCGGGTGATGATGCAGCAGATCAGATTCTTTTACTGGATGTTGCTCCGTTATCCTTAGGTATTGAGACAGCCGGTGGAGTGATGACCAAGTTGATTGATAGAAATACAACGATTCCTGCTAAGAAATCTCAGACTTTCTCAACTTATGAAGATAATCAAGATTCAGTTATGATTCAGGTCTTTGAAGGTGAGAGAGCTATGACGAAAGATAATAATGAATTAGGAAATTTCAAGTTAGAGGGTATCCCACCTGCGCGTAGAGGTGTCCCTCAGATTGAGGTTTCATTTGATGTTGATGCGAACGGTATCATGAATATTGAGGCAAAGGATAAGGGTTCGGGTAAAGTCCAAAATATCACGATCAAGAATGATAAGGGTAGATTAACTCAAGAAGATATTGAGAGAATGGTCTCTGAAGGAGAGAAGTTTAAGGAAGAAGACCAACTCAATAAGGATAAGATTGAATCCAAGAATAAATTAGATTCTCTCATTTATCAAACGAAGGGTTCAATTGATAACGATGAAATCAAAGGGAAGTTAGATGAGGAAGAATTGAAAACCTTGAATGATTTACTATCTGAGACCGAATTATGGCTTGAAGATGAAAGAACCAAAGAAGAATATGATAATAAGATGACTGAAGTCAATGCAATCATCAATCCTATCATGATGAAGGTGTATAGTGAAGGAGGAGGAGAAATGCCTGGTTCAGTTCCAACTGATGGTATGCCTGATATGAGCGCGATGCCTGGTATGACCGGGTCAGGTGATCCAGGACCGACACTGGACGAAGTGGATTAAATAAAATCTATTGAGTATTATAATGAAAGATATTTCTTGTTTAGTCGGGATATCGATGTTAATCGGAAGTTTGTCTATGACTATCATGAAAAAAAATACCACTATCTTTAAAAAGTTTCATGATCTTTTAGATGAAGAACAAAAGATGATTTATGGAAAAATAGTGAGAGAAAGATTAATGATTTATTTTTCGGGTATGATCATTGGTTTAGGATTAGGTATTTATTATTACATTGGATCAAAAGATAAATATAGGCTGTGTAAATTTTTGGCGATTATCTATCTCGTCAAGTTAGGTTTTTATTATTTTTATCCGAAGAGACCTTTAATGCTCTATTCGTTAAAAAATCAGGACCAAGTTGATGCATGGACTGATATTTATACTGAAATGAAAGATAAATATAAAAAATCATTGCTTATTGGATTTGCTGGCTATCTATTAATCAGTATAAAATTTTAACGTTTTGACTTAAATTTAAAAGTATATTTTTCATAAAATTCAATACTCTTTGCTAATGCGATCAATCCTAAAATAAGAATAATATATAATTCATATTCTGATTTAGGTTTCTCTGTCAAACAATAATACATAGAAACAAAGAATGCTGAAAATGATACTAAAGCTGCCAACATATATAAATTACTTTCTTCCATATTTATAATTTGTAATTTATTTTATTTTCAATTTATTTCTATCTTTGACTATATTTTTGACTATAAAAAACTTTTAGTGAATGATCTAAATTATCTGAAACATTACTTTTTAGATAAGGATTAAATTTTTTAACATAATTTTTACGATTCATTAATACCTTCTCTGAAACATTACATGATATACTAATGCTATCTCTACTTTCATATTGTTCATCATAGGGAATCATATAGAATCCTAATGGTTTTTTAGAGAAATTATATATACTACGATTGATAAGCGCCGCTCCAGGCGATAGTAATTTACAGGATTGATTCATTAAATCTATTTAAACTACCGAATTTAATTTTAAATAATAATATATCATTTAGATAAATGAATAGAACTAATATTACTTTTGGAGAAATACCGAATCTTCAGGTAATTGGTGATGGTATTAATCCTGCGTTATGGGGTATCAGTGGTCAAGGATCAACTAATGTTTTGAGAATGATAGATTCTTTAATCAGAAATGATAATATCACCATGAGAACGATAAATAGAGAGTCACAGAATAATGGTTTAACACCCGTTTCAGAAGAATTCTTAACTAATTTAGAAGAATTTGAAATCAGTGGAGTGGGGGGGAGAGAGAGAGAGGGAGAAGGAGAAGAAGAAGAAGAAGATTTGACTTCTAAAGAATGTAGCATCTGTTTAGAATCTTTTAAAATAGGCGATAAATGTATTCGTTTACCCTGTAAAGATAATCATCATGTGTTTCATGCTGGGAATGATTCGTGTTCTGGGATAACAAAATGGTTCGAAACTAAAAATACTTGTCCCTTATGTAGGGAAGAATTTCCAACGAATGTTAATCATCAGATTCATGCTGAACCAGAACCTGAAACACCCGCAGAATCTGGATCCATATTACCTCCGAGTTTGATTCCATCAATCGTAACGGCTTTGTCGCCGGCACAAATCGCCGGCATACGTCATTCAAATAGTGATAATATCATACCCGCTACAAATGATAATCATATTATTGATGATAATATTATTGGAGAACAGATCCTATCTACAGTTGATAATTATCTGAGAGAATTAAGTAGCGATATAATAAGGAGTTCATTAAATATTACCGATTCAGAAGATTCTGATTCTGACTTACAGAGAGCAATTGAATTATCATTAAGCGATATAAATGAAGAATAAGTTAAAAAATGATATTAATTTCATAATCATTAATAAATGAGTCAAATTCAAAACGTTGATTCAGCTCCAGATTATATCATGAAATTTATTCATGAGAATATGGAACAGATATGTGTAATTTACGACGAAGGATTAAATAATAATCCTGGATTAGAGAAGGGTATTATTGTTTTTCAGTGTTCTGAAAAAGAAAATAAAATGGATGTTCAGTTCATGAATGATGAAATGATGTGTGAAATCTTATCTAAAGAATCTGTAATGAACTTAAAAAACAATATCCAAGAAAACAAAAAATTATTATTTATACAAGATTTAGATCGTAACAGCGTATTCTTAATACAAGTTTAATTGTCCGACTTTCTGTCTCATGCAATTGAATAAACGATGTGCCTGAGATGTAATCAAATATTCTCCTGATTCGTTAGGTTCGGTATATCCATCATTTACTTCCACTGACTTATTTAATTCAGTTTCTGGTGTAAATAATGGACTTGTCGGTGGTATCCTAAATAGTTTTGGATAATCATATGAGATTGATCTGGTTTCAATATTGTAATAATACAATTCACCTGTCTCTTTTGATAATTCAACGATCCAGAGAGATAATCCATCTTCATTCAGTTTTTCCTGTTCATCTTTTATCCTAGATGATAATTTACCCTTCATACTCTGTTTAATTTTTGAATCTGATTTAATTATGGATCGTTGACATTTTGAACAGATCTTGTAATCGCAATTGCTACATCGGTATGAGATACCTTCTTTGTTACACATCTCACAATATACATCATGTGACTTATACTCGTATAAAAGAACATGTTCTTTTTCGGAACATACAGGGATTAATGTTAATTCCATAGTGACTTATTTTATCATAGTTAAATAATATCAAATTTAACTATAAAAGTTCTTCTGTTCATCCTTAATTATCTCAAAATTCTTTGGATCATTCTTCTCAATGATATCAATAAATTTATCGATGATAACCATGATATCTTCGCACTCGCGATTATAAAATAAGAATTCCTGTAACATCGCAGTTGTATATTCTTTGTGCTTAATTTCTTTATAGAAACTCTTAAATTTGTTTTCCTGTGCGGGTAAGAAGGTTTCAAACATCTTCTTAGTCTGATATTCATTGGCATAATCTAACTTAATCTTGTTATCAATGCGACATGATCTTATCATCGCGAAATCCAAGACTTCGGGTTTATTCGCAGTTAAGAATAACATCGTTCCCTCTACACATGTAAAACCATCTAAGCAATTCAAGAAAGCCTGTAATGTAATACCATTACTAGTATCATCTTTCTTTCTATTTTCATCAAAGAGAGTATCAATATCTTCAATCACAATAATTCTCTCTTTTTCTTCATTATCGGCAATATAGGAAAATGCATCCACTAAATTTGTATCTAACATATCCTTTGAAATCGGTAAAATATATAAATCACAATCTAAATCAGAAGCAATTGATTTGATTAGACTCGTTTTACCTGTACCAGGAGGACCATGAATAAGTTGAACACTTTTGTAAGGTATTCCGAAAGATAAATAAATTTCACGAGTATCTGGTGAGAAAAACTTATTTGTCGTTTCCATTATCTTTTCCTGTTGATTTTCTCTCAGGTAAATCGTTGATGATGGTCTTTTCGGTGATTTAGATAATAAAGTCCAGTAATCTTTCTTATAGTAATAAATATTCATTGTTTCTTTACTACAAGCTTTAATTTTCTTCGTCTCAGCCTCACACCAATCATTGGCCTCATCTGCGAAATCTGTCAGTAATTCTTTTGTCGTGGCACTTAATTCCAATTTCGTAACAAATTCTTCAGATGAAGAACATTGATCTTGTGTCAAGAACTTAACAGGATTACCCCTATGATCCTTAACCATCTCAAACTTAATATCAATTGGTTCATCTTTATACATGATGGTGATTTCACAATCATTTGGTTGAATAACTTTATAATCAACCGGTGTTTCCTTCCTCCGGAATCTAAATTCATTAAAGTGATAAATCTTCTCAACTGAATAATTAAATGAATTAATATCGTCACGATATTTTGTACAAATATATTTCAAGATTTCATCATGAAACGGCCAATCATTCAGCATCATCATTTTCTGTTTGGGTTTGATTTTATCACGAGTGCCAAAATAATTATCTGCTAAATATTGTTTATTACATTTGTAAGACAAGAGTCCTATACCGATAATTGATAAGGCGAATGGAGTTCCACGATAAATTATAGGATTTCTTAGGATATTTAGTAACATGCTCATTATATTTACTATAACTAGGGTAATAATGTTTAAATAAATTTGATTTAAATATATAATTTCTATTCTATTATAAAGATGGATAGCAATTTAACGATTCAAAAGATAAATCACTCCAGATATAACCTCAAGAAGTATCTTGATTCAGAATGGGATATATCTGTTATCAAAGATTATTCTGACAAAGAAATAGACAAGTTATATAAGACAACGAAACCTTCTAATTCTGATATTCATTTCGGATATGCGTCGGGGTGTAATTTTTCGCTATATCATAAACGGATTCCTAGTCATAGGGTTCATGTCATTTATTACAATTTTCCTGAGATAGGCAATCCTTCTGTAAAGGTGACGAAAACATGTTCAGAAAAGTTAAGTAATCTTTACAAAGATGAAATTATAGAAAAAGAAGATAGTCTTATCGTTATTCTTTATAGACCTGTCCCTGAAAATCTAGGAGTGGCAATTGAAGCATTATATTCGGCGGGACAAGAAGAACTTTTGATCACTGGATTAAGTGAAAACATTCAAGCAGAAAATAATGTGCTCGGTGATAACAAACTTACAAATTCACATTTCAAAAATATTCATATCTTTCATTTAGATTCACTTTCAGTTGATATCACGCAACATGAAAAGGTCCCTCAACACATTCCTATCAGAGAGAGGTCCACGATTGATTCTATCATGGAGAAATGTAATGCGAGATTAGACCAATTTCCTATCATTCTAAGAACAGATCCTATGGCGAAACGTCTGAGATTAGCCCCAGGTGATATGTGTAAAATCTTGAGGAAAACAAACACCGCGGGTGAAGTAGAATATTTCAGAGTTTGTAAGTAGTTCCTACAAAGTAGCATCGCTAATAATTTGATCATAAATATTTCGTGGAACAATTCTTACCTCCGACCCTCTCTTACATTTGGGATCAAGTTGAGTCGTGTAACCTGCTGTAATAAATAACACTCCAACAATGAATAATAATAAACTGAGTCTCATAATACATTACTTAGATTTTTTATTGATTAATTACCCATTTCTCTTAATCCGACACTATCATATCTCCGATTCAATAATGGTATCATATCTTCTATTTCTGATTTACCAATAGGAGCTGTTGAGAATCGGGCATGTTCAAATTTACTGTCGTGTTCTTCATGTTCTAAAACCTCCATATGAGGTTTGCCATCTTTTACCATCTTATTTTTTCTAGGTAGATATAATACATTACACGATAAAGGATAATCTTTATTCAGTTGGGTCATTCTCATGTATGAATACATGAAAATACATAAAATGACGATACAAAAAAATGTTATAATTGACTCCATATTACTACTAATTTATAATTTAATCTTTCTTTTCACCACCCTCATCTTTTGTCTCATCATTGACTCCATCTTTCTTCCTTTGCATCCACGGATCATCCGATTCCAATGAGTCCTTAATATCAGTGGATACCTCAGAACCTTTCTTAAGAGGAACTTCGTCCTCTTTAGGCGACTTAGATGATGTCGGTGAGAATCCAATATTCTGATTTTGTTCTTCAGGTTCGTCAGAACCATCTTCGCAACCCATATCCTCAAGAGTGGTCGCTTCCTTAAGCGGTTCTTCGGATACAGGATCATCAATTGGATATTCTTCCGAAGCATCTTTCTCTTTCTCTTTCTCTTCACCTGATCCCCCTTCTAACTTCTTCTTCGCATTCTCCTCTTCCTTTGCTTTCCTAACTTCTTCCTGAGCAGCCTTAATCTTATCTCTCTTCTGCTCCTCATAGAACATATCTTTACTCACATTATTCTCCTGATATTTCTCCATCATGTCATTCAACTGACTGTTCTGGAAAACCTCATCAGCAACCTTGTCAGCATTCGGATCCCACGGAAGCCAATATCCAACCTGACCAACAAAAGTATGGAAACCACTATCAGTTAGAGAAAGTTTCTTTGCTCTGTCCTCCGCCGCCGGTCTCGTATCATAAACACCTCTTACTTTGAGACCACGAAGCGAAGTCTGAAAATCATTCTGTTCGTCAAAATCCCTCTGTAATTTATCTTCATATTTGTAATTAAAATCCTGATAAGAAGAATAAACTTCATCAAACTTTAATTTCTTATCCTTACAATATGACTGGAGAAACTTAACACATTTGAATGCTTCCTTATTCTGCATTAAAGTCTCTGGCGATAAGAAGGATAGGCAAACGTAATTCTGGCCCGGGATCGCATCATCAACCTCAAGATAATCGGGCTTCTTGGAATCACTAATATCAGAACTGCTCATTTTATATAAATAAGAAATACTTTTTTAAGTGATTTTAAACAAATATTATCTACACTATAATAAATGTTGAATACTAATAATTTAATGAAATATTTAGTTTTATTTTTAGTGACTGCGACCGCCACTAAAGTAATACCTACATGCGGTGTCTTAAAAGAACATGCTGTCTATGTAGGATTAATATCAGCTTCAACTTTTGCTTTAATTGATATTTGTTCGCCAAATGTTATCGTGGAAAAAGGAAAACATTAATTGACCGATAAATCTACCACATGATCTTTATCTAAATCTCTATCCTCTCTAACAATCTTAACCTTTTTATATTCGGTTTTTTTATACAATTCATATAAAATTAACATGATAATTGTTCCTAATAAGATACTGAAAAATTCTAAATAAGGATTCGTATTCATTTTAAAATTATCCAAACCATATTTATGAATTAAACCAACTGATAAAAAGGCGATAGACAAAGATAATCCATTCTCAATAATTTCACGTCCAATATTATCAAAAGGTGAATGATGAATTATAAAATTGTCTAAATCATCATCAACGATAAATTTACAGACCATTCTTATGATAAAAAATATCACAAGGAGTAATACGCTCAAGAATAAGTTATACATATGTAATATTACTATATATATATATAAAATCACAGAGAGAAGAATATAATTATTTTTTAATTAGTATTATAATTTCTGAGATTCCGCCGGTATAATTCATATATTCCAATAACAAAGAACACGCCAATTATTATTCCTAAAGCATCCAGGAAGGGATGTTTTACAAGTTCATATTTCTTTGTTATATGATGTTCAATATAATTAGCAATAAATATCGCTACTGCCGCGCATCCAGCTGATAGTAAAAGTATTAATTCATCGCGTTCTAGAAAAGGGATTTTTTCCATCAAGTAATGTTCCAATTCCTTTTCTGAAAATAAAAATAACAGCGAATCAATCATAGAGAAAAATATACCAGCAAATAAACCCAACAATAAAGACGTAGGAATGGAATCTATGATTTTCATATATTACTAACATATATTATAAACTAGGAATATACTGCCATTTCAAATCTTTGCATATTTTTTCCCATATGATGTCTTGTTGATGTAATTTTTCACGACTCTTTAATAACGGAAAATATTCTAATAAATGATCAAACTCCAATAATTCACAGAATTTATGTAATACATATGAATATGATAAGAAATTCTTACGAGTTGGAGGACAATTATTCACAAATGGTATCTGAATATCCTTAAACAAGGATCGTAAAACTTCCTCTGTCTTGCGATCTAATGTTGGTGCTTTTTTCCCACTGATTACTGATATGATATGAGGAATATGTTCGTAATATTTATTATAATTAAGTCTCTTTAATATAGAACGAACTTCTTTGTAATTTATATTATCTAAATTATGACATATATTTTTTGTTATTTCAGATATAATATCACGATAAATATTTTCAGGTAATTCTGTCTTTTCTTTCGCTTGAAATTGGGCTAACCATTCATTAAAATGATTTATCCGTTTGTATGAAAAATAACTGACCTCACGTGGAGGATCCGCATAGGAACTCTTTTCAGTAACAATCATTATTTCCGAAGTATGACCACATTCTGAGCATGCTAATTCTGAACTAATATCAGATAAATGAGTCTGAGAACCACATAACTTACACTTATCATATTGAATATTTTTATACTTCTGATTTATTATTGTATCATCTATATTACACATGAATTCATTAATTAAAGATTTCTTATTTACTGTAACACCCAAATCCTCTTCTACGGTATTCTTTTGGAAAAATGATAAGATACCACCTTCATCATTACTAGAAGTTATACTTGTATCGTCTCTGTAATACTGATCCAATAAGAAACCATTATCTAAGAAATATTCATTTATCTTATCATCTTCAAGATTTTCAATAATTTCAGTATGTAATTCATCAATCATTTTTCTTTTATCTGTATGACATTTCTTCAAAGGCTTATCCTTGAATGATGACATCCTTATTTAAAAATATGTTTTAATTTCTGTTTAAATAGATAACAAGATACTTATCAATGGAAGAACCACAAATAATTCATTATTATAATGAATTGCCAAATTATGCTATTATAATCAATAATCTTAATGAAGAATACGAAGAATTAATCACGAATTACATCAAATTAGAAGATAAGATTGAACCTATTGAGGGAAAAGAAAAGAGAAACATTTGTTTCTTTTTATCATTCATTATAGTTTTTGAATTCTCATTAATCTTAGTTTTAATTTAAAAAAGATTTAATGTAGCATAACATAATGGAACAGAATGATATTCAAGATGGTGAATTAACCGAATTTAAAACTCAGGTGAAACAGTGGCTCGCAATTGATGAAGAAATCTTAAAACATGAATCTAAAATCAAAGAACTAAAAAAAATCAAAAATAAAATACTCCAGCCACAAATCACAACATTTATGGTGAATTATAATATTTCAGATCTCAATACCGAAAAAGGAAAAATAAAGTGTAACGAAAGAAAAACGAAAAAAGCACTTAACAAAGCGAATATCAGGGGAAATTTATCCCAGGTCATCTCAGATGACTCTCAAATTGAACAAGCTATGCAACTCATCATGAATAATCGGGAAATTGTTACAAAACATGTTCTGACAAAACCTAAAATGAAAAAAACTGAAAACACACTTGATACTACGTCAAAGTGATTTTATTATCGTAAAAATATTCATATTTTCTGAGACCATTGTTTGTTCTTTTCGGATATCTATTAACAAGATCTATGATTATCTCCTTATACTTCTCCGAATATGTCTTAATATATGTATCACAGAAATAAATAATTAATTCATCGTATGGATAATCATTCATATAATAAGCATTCCTTGAAGATATATTCACCATTGATCTACTAATATATTTATTATAGATGAGTTCTGAATTATTCTCCCTATAAAAGTCATGCATAATTGTATTTATTACATAAATACTTAGACATGATGAATAATTCCTAACTAATCTGTTATGATTCTTTAATGATAATATTTCTATTTTATCAGAATAAGTATAATATTCGTATATTTTGCATAATGCTTCACTATATCCATCCTCTCTTATATAAGAGAGACAGTTCTCTAATAAATTCAAAGCAATAATAACACCATCATTTTCACATAGACGATATATTTCATTTAATGAATATTTTTTCCTTATCAGATTTTCTGTAATATCTTCTATCGGATCAAAATTATCCTTTGTATCTGTTATCGTTTCATTTCCTACAAGACACTCACTTAAGAATGAATTGAAATTAAACTTCGAAAGATAAATCATCTTATCACATTGGTCACCTGAAAATTTTATCTTCTTATCTTTTAAAATCTGTAAACATATCTTGTAATACTCTGAATATGTATAACGAATATGATATCTCGGAATCTTTAATTTACATAAATCCTTGTTCTTTAAGAATGTAGAACAACATGTTAAGATTATCTTTGACTTGTAATATTTTCCATCCCTTATAAATTCTATCACGGATTTATAAGATGATTTATCATATTTATAAAACACATGAATATCATCAATTAATAATCCTCTTTGTTCATTGGATTCGCTAAACATCAGCGTTACATTTCTTTTTTTTAGACGATCCAGAATATAGTTCTTAATATCTTTGATATCTTTCAGAGAATTTGTATCGATTCGCAATAAAATTGTATCCTTTAATAATTCATTTGAGAGAAAGGATTTACCTGAACCAGGTCCACCATAAATTAAGTAAGGCTTATTTATAGATAATTCTATTTTTTTAGAATCATTCATAGAAAAGAATAGAGAAGTTTGTTTAAATTAATTTACAATAAATTAGAAATATCATAAGTAAAGTTCTTCTTGTTAAGATAAGCCGGAGCATCTAAAGGAACAGGTAACTTAGATAACTTATCAATATATCCTGCGTGCTGTTGAACATTTGATGAAACATTCTCAACAGCATACTCAATGACTTTGCCATTTAACCGACGTATCTCTTCGGCAATATTCTCTACATCCGTCCTGAAATTCGCGAACTGTAACATAATTGATCTCATAATGATATATAAATCATTTGATGATTGTTCCGAAACAACCTGATTTGTATTCTGATGCACTTTATAACGAATCGTCTGCTGTAATCCTTTCATATTCATATCCGAAAAAAAGATATCATTGATTGAGTTCTGCTCCAGAATACCCTTAATCGCTGTATCCTGATTATCTTTCTTAATCACGATTTCACTCTCCATAGGAAAGGAAACATCTTTTACAATATTAACATCACCTAGAAGACCATTATTTGTTGTTTCAGTCATGGTATCTAAGGTAGCACTTTGGTCATCGTTGACAAACGCTTTTAATCTGAAAGCATCCGCCATCCCATCAGACCGCTCCTTTAGCGTCCCATCAGCATTAAAAAATTGTTTATTTTGATCACGGGCGTTTGTATAATCACTCCTTTTCGGAAATCCATCATTCATGGGAGGAATAATAATACCTGAACCAGATACACCGGGTCTGTTAAGTAAATCATAATCGTAATAATTATCACCACCTGATGTGGAACTAACTATGTCTCCATCAATATCTAAGCCTATGGATTCATCATAAGATCCTTGTCTAGCACCTTCATTTGAAACATATAATGACATATTCTTTTTATATAATCTAAGATATATTTTATTTATAAATATATATACTAATATGAAGCAAAGGAAAAAATATTCAAATCATAGGACAAAACATAAATCAAACCGTAGACCTAATCGTAGGACTAAGCGTAAATCAAATCGTAGACATAATCGCAGGACTAATCGCAGGACTAATCGCAGGACTAATCGCAGGACTAATCGCAGACAAATTAGAAAAAATATGAGAGGTGGAATGTGGGAGAGAGGGACAGGGCGGAGGCGCGTCGAGCCTGCTGTACCAAAAGCTGCCGCGACCAAGGTTGATTGCCCGAAATGCAACGTCCAGAGATGGGACGGAGGAGCGCGGGAGAGGGAGCAGCCTGGCGGTTTCTGTGAGGAATGCAGAGGGCCGCGGGCGGAACGTTGCACGGCGTGCGGCCACGACCTGTGCAAGACTTGCCTGCATGCGACTCCTGCTCCTGCGGCTGCTCCGATGCTGGCGGCGCTGCAGCAGGTGTGCGGGATGGGATTCCCAGAGGCGGCGGCGAGCGCGGCGCTGGCGGCGTCCGACGGCAGCGTCGAGCAGGCGGTCTGGTTTCTTTCGCAGCCGCAGATGGCGGTGGTGGCGCCGGAGCCTGCTCCTGCGGCTGCTCCGATGCTGGCGGCGCTGCAGCAGATGCGCGCTATGGGATTCCCAGAGGCGGCGGCGAGCGCGGCGCTGGCGGCGTCCGACGGCAGCGTCGAGCAGGCGGTCTGGTTTCT
>ENA-OSJC01000686-OSJC01000686.1-marine-metagenome-genome-assembly--contig:-NODE-686-length-31736-cov-5.330333_pt1 | contig 31736 bp, 42 predicted proteins | sample MGYA00237885_ERZ534234 | MGnify/ENA primary metagenome ERZ534234 (study PRJEB26413, sample SAMN06343907) | marine metagenome | isolation source: coastal waters | place: Atlantic Ocean: West Antarctic... | reverse complement strand
AGTAAACAAAGACGCTAACTTTTTTAGTAAAGAGTTTGATAAAATAAAATCAGGCTTTAAAACAGCAGTAGACACAACTAAAAGTAACTTTGCTGGTGATTTTAAAAAAGGAACAGGTCGATATAAAAGTGTCGGCACAGGTAAAACTAATTTTACTTCAGGTGGCAACCAAAGATACAATGCTATAGAGAATAAGGATATAAAAAATGAGCGACATTAAAAACATTAGAGACAAACTAGATAATATCCTTAACGAAGGACTAGGCGAAATGGCAGATATGGTTGAAAGAGACCATGAAGTGCAAATGGCACGTTCAGACTTATACAAAACTGCTAAGTATGCAATTAAGTTACATGGAATGTTAAAAAATGTAAGTGAAGCAGAAGGTCTACAAGGTTGGGTACAATCAAAGATTACTAAAGCCGCTGATTATATGGGGTCTGTACAACACTACATGGAGTATGAAATGACTCCTCCAGATATGCAACTTGCATTAGCACAAACTGAATCTGAAATGAACGAAGAAAAGATGAAAATGGTAAAAGGCCCAGACGGAAAAATGGTTCCTAGTTTTGCCGCAGATGGCAAAGGTAAGAATGACCTAAAGAAAAAAGTTGATGTTACTGAAGAAAAAGTAACAGAAGGTTTTAAAATCCGTGACAAATCACGCGGATATGGTGTTTCAGATAAAACATACAAGACACGCGAAGAAGCAGAAACAGCCGCAATGTTAAAACGGGCACAGACTGGCGGCGATTGGGAAGTTATTGAAGAAGGAATTACATTAGAAGATTACGATCCAGATAATTCTTATCTTAAACTAAAGAATATGCAAAAGGTTGTACTTGGACTAGGTAGATCCGTTGAAGACTTATATAATAATGACAATGGCGATTTACAAGATCAGATTCAAACAATGACTAAGTTAGTTTCCCAATTTGAAGACGTTATTAAAAGAGCCTATAGGATACTTCCACTAGATTTTAACGAGTCTGTAATTAAAGAAAAAGATACTATTGATTCTATTATTGCAAAACTTCCAAGAGACAACGCAGAAAAAGGCAGTGATAGTTCATTTAGGAAGAAAAAAGATATGGGAAGTATGCAAGATATTATAGATAGGCTTCCTAAGGATAACGATGAAGCAGTGCCAGATATTATGTCTGATAGAATGATTGACAAAGGACGAGATAGGTTAATGCCTGACAGAGACCCTGGAACATTTATGGATAAAGGACCTCGAACTAAGATGTATTTGCCAGTTGCAAAGCCTGGAACATTTATGGATAAAGGACCAGATATTATGCCTGCTATGAAGAATAAGAAAAAAATGAGACCCGAAAGTAAATTTTCAGACTGGAGCAAAAAATAATGTCAGATTTCACTCAATTAGTAGCAAGATTAAATGCTATATCTATGAACCAAGAACCACTTAAAACTGTTATTGGCACAGACCTCTATAGTAAAGTAGATGAATCTACACTAAAGATAGATGCTAATCCAGACAAAACTGCAATGAAAGGTTTACTTTCTATTATGGGAGATATTCCACAAGAACAAGAAGCAGTAGTTGAATCTGAAGAAGTTACTGAAGAAGATCCAGCAGAAGCACTAAGTGGTCGTTTTAAAGAATTTTTACAAAAAGAAGCAAACACTTCTCCAATTGCAGATATCCAATCAGTAACAGAAGAACAATCAAATGATTACATTAGAACAGATAAGATGTTTACAAGAATGTTAGACGGTATTAATAAAATGGAAACTATGATGCCAATGTTAGCAAATATGATGGAAAAAACTGGAGCAAGTGGCATGGCAGCTACTAAAGGCGTAGATGAAGTAGCAGAACTTTTATCTCAAGCATATGAAGCATTAACTGTAATACATAATGATGCACTAGGAAAAGAAATGGGCGAGTCCGATGAGAGTAAATGATTTTACACTAAGTGAAGATGCTAAAATGGCAAAAGCGACTGATGAAAAAATTATCGCATTGTTAATGCAATTTTCTAAAATGGACTTGTCGAGTCCTGCTAACGAATTTATGTTTAAAAGAATAAGAAGAGAATTTAAGAAAAGAAATATATCTTTAAGTCCTGAACAAATGAAATCTTTTATCGATGCACAACGTTCAATAGATAAAGTTAAAATGGGCAGTCTTCAAGAACCCGAAGAAGAAATGCATCCAATAAAAAAGTACGTGAGAGATAAAGAAGCACGTTTAAAATCAAAAGAAGTTGAAGAAGATATGGATCCTAAAGGTCCAGAAGTAACTATAGGTGACTATACAACTAGGAACTTTTACATGTGTGGCGGTGCTATCGAAACTGCTGAAAAATTCCCTGATAACGAAGGAATGGGAAAACTTATACGTCTACAAGACTTAATGTTTGGACTAGAAGCAGATGTAATGAATGGCATGGAAGCAACAGATGAAGTAATTGAATTTGGTACTGAATTAACTAATGCAATTATGGATCAGGCAAAAGTTGCAGGAATAGAAAAAGAAGTGGGTGAATATCAACAAATGCACTTAGACGCTATTAAAACAGGTGACCCGGAACCAGGATATGGTCGTGTCGATACTGAAGAAGAAGACTAATGCTCTCAGGTGATTTTATTAAATTAATTACTGAAGAAGAATTTGATGTACTTGCAGAAAAAAAAGATGCTTGTTATCATAAAGTAAAGTCACGATATAAAGTCTGGCCCAGTGCGTATGCTTCGGGTGCTCTAGTTCAGTGCCGTAAAAAAGGTGCTGCAAATTGGGGTAACAAGAGTAAGAAAAAGTAATGCGAGCCAGAGATTTTATTACAGAGAAATGGTCAGCAAGTTATAAGAAATCTATCGACTGTAATAATCCCAAAGGTTTTTCACAAAAGGCTCATTGTGCTGGTAAAAAGAAAAATGAAGAGTTAGACGAAGATTTAAGAGATTGGTTTGGCAAAGGTAAAAAAGGCGGAGCAGGCGGAGGTGGCTGGGACCGTTATAATACCAAAGGCGAACGTATAGGAAAATGCGGAGATAGTGGAAAAGGTGAAGGTAAGCCTAAATGTTTAAGCAAAAGCAGAGCAGCAAGTTTAAGAGCAAAAGGTGGCAAAAAAGCAATAGCAGCCGCAGTAAACAAAAAACGCAGAGACGATCCTAATAAAAATCGTACTGGCAAAGCAAAGAATGTTAGCAATACTGTTAAGAAAAGGAAGAAAAGATAATGCGTATATATGAATTTACAAATATAAAAGAAAGATATAGGGACTTTTCGCCTACTAAATCAGATGCAATGGCAGCACAAGCACCAGTAGCAATTTATAAATCAATGATTAATCCTAAAAGAACTCCTCCATTGGAAATGAAGGTTATCGTAAACAAAAAACTACAAGATATCATGGCTAAGAAAGAAAAACTTGCAAAAAACATGAGTAAGACTGCAGGTGTAAAATATGTTGAACAGCCTAAATCACTTTTACCAGAACCACTATCGAACGTTGATGGTACTGACGATATGGGTGAGTTAGGTGGAACAGGTGATTATTCTCCTGTTCCTGGAACAGGTAATGTTAAAAAAGGAACAGGTAAAACTAATTTTACTTCAGGTGGCAACCAAAGATACAATGCTATAGAGAATGTAGGTGAAGGTTATTATGAACTTCCTAAGATGGATAAAGACAAGTATCAGCAACGTGATGGACTCGAAGGTCCTATGATGACAAAGTCTGGTAAAGTACTTTACTATGATCCTAAAGAAGGAAAGTATTATGATCCAGACACAGACATGTATATGGATTATGAAGATGCAAAAGCATTAGATGAACAAATGAGTCCAGAGCAGAAGTCATACAGAGATTCGTATAATACTGCCCGTAAAGATGCAATTAATAACTACGTAACAAATCCCCAGTCTAAAGATCTTAACATGCATATTAATAGATCAATGTTAAAATGGAAAAGAGATTATGCATTAGGAAAAGATGGAACTGGAACGGCAACTATTAACAAAGGTGTTGTAACAAAAACAGAAGAAATTACATTAGAAGATACCCAAGACTTTCATGAAGAATATGGTTACTTAGGATATAGTATCGATGAAACTGATATGTTTGAAGGAGAGTATCAAGGACGCAAAGTTAAACTAAACAAACCAATGCGAGGTGATGTTAAGAAGTTTAAAGTATATGTTAAAAACAAAAAAGGCAACGTAATTAAAGTAAACTTTGGACACGGTGGCACTAGTGCAAAACGACCAACTATGCGTATAAGGAAGTCAAATCCAGCGGCAAGACGATCATTTAGAGCAAGACACAACTGTGATAATCCAGGGCCTAAGACTAAGGCAAGATATTGGAGTTGTAGAAAATGGTAAACCAGAATTAGTCGTTGACATAATAGATACTATAAATAGATGTAAGAAAGATAAATAACTCGATAGAAGAATAAGCCTCAATTTTTTTTGGGTAAATTTTTTTTAGGTAAAAAAAGGAAAGAATCAATGACACAACTAATAAACCCCACGAAATTTACAAATGCAGTCGGCCTCTTAAGGTCATTTTTTTTGGATAAAGGATTCGAAGAAGTCCATACCCAGAATAGACTAAGCATACTCGCCGCATGTGAAGATCCATTCAATGTAGCAACTTACAATTACGCAGGTCAAGTTTGGCCTTTACCACAAACTGGTCAGATGTGGTTAGAACATGAATTACTCACTAAGCCTTCATCGAAAGGCTTTTTTTGTGTCAGCACATCCTACAGACAGGAACCAAATGCAATACCAGGCAGACATGATATTATCTTTCCAATGTTTGAATTTGAAATGCCAGGGAACATTGACAACTTAAAAGCAATGGAATATGAACTGTGTGAATACTTAGGCTTTGATGATATAACTGAAAGGACTTACGGCGAGTGGCAACAACAATACAGTTTGGATCCTATGCAAGAACTAACTGCGGCACACGAAACAGACATGTACGAAGAATTTGGTAGTACAATGATTACAGACTTCCCAGAGTTTACAAGTCCATTTTGGAATATGTCACGTTACTGGGACGGAGAAACAAGCAAAAAGATAGATGTTATATTAGGCGGTATGGAAACTATTGGATCAGCAGAACGTTCATGTAACGCAGATCATATGCGTGATACATTTCATACTATTACAGAAGGTGCTTATTCAAAGTTACTATTTGAATTGTTTGGTAAGGATAGAGTAGAAGCAGAACTAGAAGAGTTTTTAAAGTTTGACTTCTTTCCAAGAACAGGCGGTGGTATTGGTATGACACGTATGATTTCAGCACTTGATACATTGAAATAGTTTATAATCTGGGGTGCTGAAATAGGTAGACAGGCATGACTGTTAATCATGTGGTGGATATGTGTTACAATATATTTACCGTGGAGGTTCGATTCCTTCCCCCAGAGCCAATAAATACATATATGGAACGCACAAAAGAAGAAATAATGAAAAATATTGATTATATTATTGATCAATATGTTCAACCAGCAGTAGCAAGCCACGGTGGCATGATAAGACTTGAGGACTTTGATATGGAGTCAGGTCGTGTACTTGTGATGTTGCAAGGTAGTTGTAGCGGATGTGCAAGTAGCACTATTACACTAAAAATGGGTGTTGAAAATATGCTTAAACATTATGTACCTGAAGTAAATGCCGTAGATGGCATAGACGATCCAAACTTTAATAATCCTTATTATTAAATAATATAAATTATTTACTATTTACTATCAAATAGTTATTGACGTAGTACTAATGTTATAGTATAATAACTTTAACAATAAGGAGTAGAAGTATGAGCAATGGCGATAGAATATTTAATAATGCAGAAAAAATAAAACTAACACAACTAATCAACGAAGGTCTTACTGTAATGCAAGAGGTGGATGACCTATCAGAAGGACTTAATGATACAGTTAAGGCTATTGCAGAAGAGATGCAAATTAAACCTGGTGTGCTTAAAAAAGCAGTAAGAACTGCGTACAAAGCAGACTTTGCTAAACATAGTGAGGACTTATCAGAACTTGAGAACATACTTGCTACAGTTGGTAAATTAACTTAATGCAGAAAATATATAAGTTTTTTAGAAACAGTTACGAACTTAGTCCTGTTGCATTTTATTGTGAAATGGTAGAGGCGGCATTTCTAATTAGTGCAAGTGCAGTGCTAAGTGTTACTATATTAGATCCAAACGGTTGGCACTTTGTTCCATTGTATCTTTTAGGTAGCATGTTAGGTGTAGTTAGTGCTATAATAAGAAAAGCAGCATTTGTTATAGTTTTATGTTCTTGGTTTACTATAATGAACATATATGCACTAATACAATTAATAGGAGCCCTTGTATGAGTTACGTCGACGCACATTTTGACAGAGAACATGATAGAATTAATGTTGTAGAGAGAGTCAACGGTAAACGTGAGTATCGAGAACTTCCTGTAAATTATGTATTTTATTATAATGATGCTAGAGGCAAGTTTAAAACTATATACGGAAATCCTGTTAGTCGTTTTAGTACAAGGAATGGTAAAGAATTTCATAAAGAAGTTAAGATGCATGGCAAACATGGGATATGGGAAAGTGATATTAATCCTGTGTTCCGTTGTCTTGCTGAAAACTACTTGGGTGTTGATGCTCCTAAACTAAACATTTGTTTTTTCGATATTGAAGTAGACTTCGATCCTGTTAGAGGGTATAGCAGTCCTGGTGACCCTTTCAATGCTATAACTGCTATTAGTTTACACTTAGGATGGTTAGATCAGTTAATTACACTAGCAGTACCTCCTAAGAGTTTAAGCATGGAAAGTGCAAAAGATCTAGTTAAACATTTTCCTAATACATTCTTGTTTGAACGTGAAGCAGATTTACTAGAAACATTTTTACAACTAATCGATGATGCTGATATACTAAGTGGATGGAACAGTGAAGGATATGATATACCTTATTGTGTTAATCGTATTACAAAAGTACTAAGCAAAGATGACACTCGTAAATTTAATTTATGGGGTCAGTATCCTAAGAAACGTACATTTGAACGTTTTGGATCAGAGAACGTTACATTTGATTTAATTGGCAGACAACACTTAGACTATATGCAACTTTATAGAAAATATACATACGAAGAGCGTCATAGTTATAGTTTAGATGCTATCGGTGAATACGAACTAGATGAACGTAAAACACAGTACGAAGGCACACTTGACCAACTATATAATCAAGACTTTGTAACATTTATCGACTATAGTAGACAAGATGTTAACTTACTTTATAGGATGGATCAGAAACTAAAGTTTATTGATTTAAGTAACGAGTTGGCACACTCTAATACTGTATTACTTGCAACTACAATGGGTGCAGTTGCAGTTACAGAACAAGCAATTATTAACCATGCACACGAGCAAGGACTTATAGTGCCTAATCGTAAGCATCAAGATAGTGGACTTGGTGCGGCTGGTGCTTATGTTGCATATCCTAAAAAAGGTTTGCATGACTGGATTGGTAGTCTTGACTTAAACAGTCTATATCCTAGTGTTATTAGAGCATTAAATATGGGTCCAGAAACTATCATAGGTCAACTTAGACCGATACTAACTGATCATGCAGTACAAACGGCAATGGCACAAAAGAAGACATTTGCTGATGCATGGGAAGGTCAGTTTGGAAGTAAAGAATACCAAGCAGTTATGAATATGGAAAAAGGCACAGAACTTACTATTGACTGGGAAAATGGTGACGAAGATATCGTTAGTGCCGCCGACTGTTGGCGATTAATGTTTGATAGCAATAAACCTTGGGTACTTAGTGCTAATGGTACAATATTTACAGTAGAGAAAAAAGGTGTTGTTCCTGGACTGCTAGAACGTTGGTATGCTGAACGTAAACAACTACAAGCAAAGATGAGAGAAACAGACGGTGAAGAAAGAGAGTTTTGGGACAAAAGACAACTTGTTAAGAAAATTAACTTAAACAGTTTGTATGGTGCTATTCTTAATCCAGGTTGTAGATTCTTTGATGGTCGTATTGGACAATCAACTACACTAACTGGTAGATGTATTGCAAAACATATGAGTGCTAAACTAAACGAACTACTTACAACCGAATACGATCATGTTGGCAAATGTGTTATATACGGTGACACAGACTCTGTATATTTTAGTGCATGGCCCGTAATTAAAGATCAAGTTGACAGTGGTAAGATGACTTGGAACAAAGAATCTTGTATTGCATTATATGATCAACTAGGCGAAGCAGTTAACGAAACGTTTCCAGCATTTATGGAACAAGCATTTCATTGTCCTCGTAAACACGGAGAAATAATTGCATCAGGTAGAGAAGTAGTTGCAGAAAAAGGATTATATATTACTAAGAAACGATATGCAGTATTAGTAATTGATAACGAAGGATTTAGAACTGACATAGAAGGTAAACCAGGCAAAGTAAAAGCAATGGGATTAGATCTAAAACGCAGTGATACTCCTCCTATTATGCAACAATTTATGAGTAGTTTATTACTAGATGTACTAACTGGTAAGCAATCAGAACATATAGTTGATCGTATTAAAGAATTTAAATATGAATTCCACGATAGACCAGGGTGGGAAAAAGGTACTCCCAAGAGAGTCAACAACTTAACAATGTATACTGCTAAAGAACAAAAAGAAGGCAGAGCAAACATGCCTGGTCATGTTAGAGCAGCAATGAACTGGAACTATTTAAGGAAACTTAACAACGATAATTATAGTCAAACTATTGTCGATGGTATGAAAACTATTGTATGTAAATTAAAACAAAATCCATTAGGATACACAAGTGTTGGATATCCAACAGACGAAACACATATACCACAATGGTTTAAAGACTTACCATTCGATGATGGACTTATGGAAGCAACTATTGTGGATAAGAAAATTGATAATTTATTAGGTGTACTAGATTGGAATCTCGGAGAAAAGACACAAACTGCAAACGAATTTGACAGTTTATTCTCGTTTAATTAAGTACGCATATAAATACAGTAGAGGTATTAGATGTTAGCAAAACTGTATAAATCTTATAGTATTATGGATTACCATCGCAGAGAGATGGGTACCTTATCTATTGATAATTTTCTGTCAGATAGTCGTACTGAAGAGATTGTAGAAGCACAACTACCTAGGTATCGAGATAAAGAATTTCATCACACGGTAAAAAATAATTTTAAAAAACTACAAAATGCACTAAGCGAATACAATCAAAGTATCGTAGCCCTTGATAATAACATGAAAAACAATATGTTAAAACAAGAAATTAAAATTATGCAAGACGACTATAAAAGATACGATAAAAAAGAACATTTAGAATTTTTTGAAGACAGACAGAGTTATATAACACAAGAACTTGACGACCTGTGTCGTACTACAATTAGAAATAATTCCTCTTTACAATTCCCTAATTTAGATATAAACCCTGCTGATGGAAGATTTGTACGGGAAGGGTTATGTGCAGACCCACAATATATATTTACAAAAGACACAGAGATAAAAGATAAAGTTAAAAATAAATTTAATGAATATTACGCAAACAGAAGACTAAGAATTTATGATAACTTAGAAAATATGCCTGAAAACCAAATCGGGTTTGCAACTTGTACTAATATGTTTGAATATATGCCTTTAGACCCTATTAAAGAAATAACTAGTAAGATTTTTAAATTACTAAGACCTGGAGGAAAGTTCTTTTTTACATACAACAACTGCGAAGACCGTTTGAGTTTAGAGTTACTAGAAAACGGACTTAGATCATTGTCAACAAAAACAATAACGATTAATATGTTATCTGGGTTGCAGGGATACGATGTTGTGGATAGCGGAAGTACAAACAGTGGTGTATGGAACTGGATGATTGTCCAAAAACCTGGTGTCCTAGAAAGTAATAAGATAAATGCATCTAATTTAAGTATAGTTCAAAAAAAACTTGACTAATCCACCTAAATATACTATAATTACATTATAAACATTTTATAGAAAAAGGATATTTTAATGAAAGACTATCTACTTGACATTGTGTCGCATACACACAATCTAGGTTTTATTGACCTAGTAAAAATTACTGGTACTGATAAAGAAACAGTAATCGAAGGACTTGCAGAAGATAGAAGTGTTATCTTAAAAGGTGAATTTAAAAAACCAGTAGCAGAGTTTATAGGCACATTTGGTATGCCTAACTTAGACAAACTTGGCATTATCTTAAAGATACAAGAATATAACGAAGGTGCTAAGATTACTGTTAATACACAAGAACGTAACGGTGAAGAAGTTCCAGTTGGAATACATTTTGAAAATGCAAAAGGTGACTTCCATAACGATTATCGTTATATGAGCAGTGAAGTTGTTAACGATAAACTAAAAAGTGTAACAATGAAAGATGTTAAATGGGGAGTTGAGTTTTCTCCTACTATTGCAAGTATTAGTAGATTAAGAATGCAGATTAGTGCAAATAGTGAAGAACGTACATTTATGGCAAAGACAGAAGGCAATGATCTAGTATTCCATTTTGGTGATGCAAGTACACATGCTGGTAAGTTTGTTTTTCAAAATGATGTAGGTGGAAAACTAGATAGAGGTTGGGCATGGCCCGTTGAGCAAGTTAGTAAGATTTTAAGTCTTGGTGGCGACATGCAATACAAAGTTAGTGATGACGGTGTAACTGAACTTACTGTAGACAGTGGGTTAGGTATATATAGATATCTACTTCCAGCACAGAGTAAATAAGTATATATTATTTACTACTGGAGAACTAAATGTCTAAAGAATACCTAGGTTTAGGCGAATTCTATATAACAAATGTGTGTAACCTAGCATGTCAGAACTGTAATAGGTTCAATGATGTTGCAAGAAAAGGTCATATCAAGTTTAACGAAGAACAGTATATAGAATTCGCAACAAGATTTGACTTAGGTGTTATTAGTATTATCGGCGGAGAACCGTTACTACATCCAGGACTTCTTAGTTATGTTAAAGGACTAAGAAAACTCTGGCCCACTAGTGACTTAATTATTACAAGTAACGGAATGCAACTGAATAAAGTTAAGCATTTATACGAATATTGTGTAGCAAACCGTTGTAGTTTAGAGATAAGTTTCCATGACGAAGACGACTTAGATAAAAGATTATGGAATGAAATTGAAATCTTTAAAAAACAAAATGGGTTCTCTTGGAATGCGATACAAGATGAAGTAATTGAACACACCGGAAGAGACGGTGAAAAATTTACAACAACATCTCAACATTTGACAGACGAAGGTGGATTTAAATTTTTGTTTACAGATGCACATACATTTAGTACAACTAATGTTCGTGAATACGACGGAATGACTCCTTTACCACATGACAGTGATCCTGCAAAAGCATATCATGATTGTAGTTTAAAATTTAGTCACACTTTCTTTAATGGAGACCTATACAAGTGTGGGTTTATTGCAGCAGCAAAAGAATTTGTTACTGAACGTAATGCAGAGCATTTATGGAAACCATTATACGATTATAAGCCTGTTAATATGAAACAATGGGATTCACAATGGAGAGATAAATTCTTTAGCCCTGAAGATGTTTGTAGAGTTTGTTCTGAGAGAGCAAACTACGGTAAATGCAAAACTTGGCTTAAAAAAGAATATGAGAAGGACAACACATGATCGAAACGAGAGATACAAAAATTAAAAGAATAGGCGATGACGTCCATGTAGAATTTTATGAGAATAATATAATGCTAGGAGTGATTGACTATAGTGATAAAAGTATGTATTATGTAGAGAGTGCAATAGAGAACTTTTTAGAAGGTATTCTTAATTATGATACAATCGATAAATTTAAAATAAAGGATAGTGAATGACAAACTTACCATTAGACTTAACTGTTGAGCAAAAAGACTATGCACAGTTCCTCCCAGCACTTAGTACATTCTATGCACTATTCATTGGCAGACAAAGACGAGGATTACAAATAGGCGAACCTTATGTTGATCCAGCAAGAATTCCAAGTGTACTAGGCGGTATGGAAGGAATGAACTGGTTAGATAGTAAAGGTCTATGGCGATATAAATGGAGTTTACATAGTGCAGGTCATGCAAGTTTAGACTTACAAAAAGATATGTTTAGAGAAGACCAGTACAGAGACCGTGATAAAAACTATAGTTGGTTGCTAGGCGACAGTGGTGGTTTTCAAATTGGTAAAGGTAAGTGGGAAGGCGACTGGCGAGCAGGTAGTGGTTGTGCAAAAGCACAGAAGAAACGTGATGGTGTTCTTAGATGGATGGACGCATTTATGGATTACGGAATGATACTTGATATTCCAGCATGGGTAGACAGAAGTCCAGAAGGTAGTGCGGCTAGTAAAATTAGTAGTTATCAAGAAGCAGTAGATGGTACTGCATTTAATAACGAATACTTTATAAAAAACAGAAATGGTAATTGTAAGTTTTTAAATGTGTTACAAGGTGAGAATTTTGCACAAGCAGATGACTGGTACGCACAGATGAAGAAGTTTAGTGATCCAAAACATTACCCAGGTGCACATTTTGATGGTTGGGCAATGGGCGGACAGAACATGTGCGACTTACACCTAGCACTTCGAAGAGTAGTAATACTAGGGCATGATGGATTACTAGAAAAAGGTAAACAGGACTTAATGCACTTCTTAGGCACAAGTAAACTAGAATGGGCAATGGTACTTACTGCAATACAAAGAGGTATCCGTAAACAGTTTAACGAGAACTTTCAGATAACATTCGATTGTGCTAGTCCTTTCTTATGTACTGCAAACGGACAACAGTACACAGGGTATCGTTTAGAGCAAGATGGTAAGTGGAGTTACATGATGGAAAACTCTCCTGATAGTAAAGCATGGAGTAATGATACAACACCTTATGACCAAATATGTGATGGTATGTATGACAATTGGATGCCTAGTCCAATTACAAAAGGCATGAAACTTAATGATGTTACTATCTATTCGCCAACATGTACTAATAGAATGGGCAATATTACTAATACAAGTTGGGATAGTTTTAGTTATATGCTAATGATGAATCATAATGTATACACGCATTTAAGAAGTGTACAAGAAGCAAACAGAGTGTTTGATGAAGGAAGATATCCTTATATGTTAGTAGACGAGAAGTTTGATAAAACAGAAGTTAAAGATGTTATTGCTAGAATCTTTGAAATAGACGATAAAGACAAACAACTAGAACTAATTGATAGCCACCAGAAGTTATGGATGATGGTTGTTGGTACAAGAGGTTATGTAGGCAAGAAAACAGTAAATGCAAGTAGTCAATTTAGTAGTTTATTTTCGGAGTCGTAATGCCAAAAGCACTAATTATAGGAATGGGTATAGGTCAACTATATTACCAAATTTATATGAAAAAAGGTTGGGAATTTCAAACTGTTGATTTAACTAAAACTGCTGACTATACTGAAGTAAAAGATGTACAAGGCGAGTTTGATATTGCACATATTTGTACTCCTAACTTTACACATGAAGCGATTGTTAGACAGATTGCAAACAAATGTAAAATTGTATTTGTTGAGAAGCCAGGTGTTGAAAATGCTGATGCTTGGTCACAACTAATAAAAGATTTCCCACAAACATTAATACTAATGGTTAAGAATAACCAATACAGGCATAATGTTGATATACTTAAAGAAACTACACAAAATTGTGACAACTTAGTATTGAATTGGTGTAATAAAAATAGAGTACCTAATCCTGGCAGTTGGTTTACAACAAAAGAACTTGCTTATGGAGGAGTTAGTAGGGATCTAATGCCTCACTTATTAAGTTGGGTACAAGTATTAGCAGACGATTACACTAGAATAGAAAATGTATATAACGACAGTGAACAAAGATATAATCTAGATACTATTGGAGATACTGACTACGGAGAGGTTACAAAAAACGGAACGTATGATGTAGATGACTTTGCACAAATATATCTAGTAGATAGACCTAAAATAAACTTTATGCTGAATACTGCATGGAAACAAGAAGAAGATGATGCTATTAATATAAAATTTTATAGTATGGGGAATCTAATACACACAGAAGAACTTGGACTATGTCCTGAAGACGCTTATAGTAAAATGATTGACAGTGCATACGAAAATATATATAATAAAGAGTACAAGCAACTACAACTTGCTAAAGACCTATGGATTCATAAACAACTAGAGAGATTATAAATGAGCAAAATAACAGATAGAATGGAAGAATTGTGTGCTCCTATTGAACAACAGATTTTAATGTGCGATAATAGAGAAGATATATTGATGATGGCATGTGCAATGCTTACTCATGTTAAAACAATGCTCGATTCACAAATTGGAATTGAAGGACGTAAAACTATAATAGGAGATTCTAATAGTGACTAGATTATTATACACTGAAGGTAAAGGTTGTTTCCAAGAACGTACAGATTATGAAATACCTAAAATTGCAGATAACGAGATTCGTGTTAAGTCAGTATTTACTGGTATATGTCGTAGCGATATTGCTATGATGAATGGAAAATTTGGTCCTTTACCATTAGAAATGCAAGGACATGAAGGATTAGGTAAGGTACTAGAAATAGGAAAAGACTTAGTTGGCAAACAAGCAATCGAAATCGGCTCTTACGTTGCTACTAGAGGTGAACCTGCATTTGCTGATGAATACAATGTAAAAGCAGAACAATTTGTAGTAGTTCCTGAAGCAGACCCTAAATATATTATAGAACCAGTAGCATGTGGAATAAACTGTGTGCTGGCAGTTAGACATGAAGTTGCAAGGTTACTTGAAGTTACTGATAAGAACTCGAAGCCAACCCCTAGAGCAATAATCATAGGCAGTGGGTTTCTTGCAAAGATCATACTACAGGCAATGTTATTACGTCATCCAGAAGTTTCAATAGATATTATTGGTAGTAGTAACCAACAATGGTACAAAGATAATTTTGACTATACACTACTAGATGACTTTACAAACGACAGTGGTCAACATACATATGATCTTGTCTTTGATCTTAAAGAAGATGACAGAGTATTCAATAAAGATTGTATTAATAATAATGGTATAATTGTTATGGGTGCAGAAAAACCTAACGGTATAGATACTACATTTTCCAATTTATTATGGAGAAATGTTACAATGATATTTCCAAGTCCAAGATCGCCTGCATTTTTTAAAGCAATGACACTAGGTAAGTATTGGATTGAAATCGGTGATCTGAAAGTTGATGGTTTTTGGACTAAAGGATATGATAGAGATACCGAATGGGAAAAAGCATTTAGTGATGCAGATGATAGACAACCAGGATACAATAGAGGATATATTAAATGGTAATGATGAGAACATACGATACTGAAGATGGTAAGACTATTACTACAGATAGTGCAACTTACTTTGTAAACATAGAAGTAGAGCAAACTCCTGCTTACAAAAAAAATACGTTATTTGTAATAGGATTACCTGAAGCAGAAGAGATCATTAAGTATGCATATAAATATGATTGTACAAACGTATATTTTGGCACAGGTACAACATTTAATCCTGAGGACACAGAAGACTATAAAGACTGGAATATTGTTATGTGTGATGTACTAGATGAAGGATTTTGGGTAACACTAGACTTTGACTTAATACCATATGGTCCAGCAGTTAAAGTTATGAGTTGTAATGAGTATGATAGATTTATTCCTATGTTAAGTATTAAGACTCCAGATTTACTAGGGTGGAATTACAATGCAACAGTTAAGTTAGACGACACAGACTTTCGTAAATCAAATCCAGGTGTTTGGTGTCATAGATTACACAATCTGTTGGATACCGAAAAGTTTACAGACTGGAGTGAGTACAAAGGCGATACGTTTGTTAAATAGGAAATACTATGGATAATAAAAAAAGGCTAGAAGAACAACATACTAGACTGAACGCAGCCACAACTAAACTTGAGAAAGAACTTATGTATAATCCTTTTTGTAATACCACAATGAGAAAATACACAGAACTAAAAAAGAAAAAACTTTTGGTTAAAGATGAGTTATTCGCCTTAGAAACAAAATGTTGACAAACACTTCTGAATGTACTATAATAACATTAAAGATCAACCCCTTGGGAGATGAAAATGAAAGAACAATTACTAGATACATTAGTATCAAAATATGAAAGTGATTATAAACAAGCACATGCTACTTTAGAGATATATCTAACTAATCCAGTAGGTATAGGCGAGCATCCGCAACACCTAGAAGAGATGGATAAACTTGTTGAGGCAATGGCATCGTCGATGGATAAGTTAGCAACACTAAAGAAACAATATATAGATATAATAAAGTACGGCTAGGAGAAAAAAATGGCAGATGAAAAGCACATGGATTATATGATTAGACGTAATAGAGAAGAAGCACAAAAAGAATCACTTAAAACTGTATCTAAGATGATCTGGGTTACTTTTCAAAAAGAAGGGTTACACAAGTACCCTGCGGCATTAGATGATCCTGCTCTAGCAACCGGTGACGAATATGATGTTTCTTTTTTAGGTTACATACACAGACACATTTTTAAGTTTAAGATATCAATTGAAGTATTTCATGATGATAGAGATATTGAATTTATACAATTTAAGAGATGGTTAGAAAAACTATACTCTGAGAAAACATTAGAATTAGATTACAAATCATGTGAAATGATTAGTGACGCCCTTTACTTACAAATTAATGAACGTTATCCGAGTCGACGTGTTATCATCGAAGTAAGTGAAGATGGAGAAAATGGCTCTATTACAACCTACGAAAATAAGGAATAAGAAAATGGCAATGACGCCTGAACAGAAGAGAGTATATTCGAAAGTATATGACGATCTTCAAGACTATCTTCGTTTTTGTAAAACTTTTGGTCATCCATATGACGAAAAAGCACTTTATAAACAAGACGACGACAACTGGCAAACTTACCGAAATCTTAAAGAAGGTAAGAGGATTAGTAATAACTGGATGAGAGATGCCAAGTTATGCGGTGCAAACATTTTTGGACGAAGACGTTATTAGTGTTTAAACATCAAGTAAAACTATCTATCGATGCACTAAGTACCCGTCCTAATCACTTACCGATTGAGGGCGGTGCACTTAATGCTGGATATACAATGGTAGACGCATTAGCTGTAGTCAGCAACTTCCTAGGAAATCACGGATTGATATATCGAACAGATTGGTGGTGGGAAGGCAATGGATGGACAGAAGATATGGACCAAGCACTTTGTATAGAATTTAAAGAAGAAAAGAACAAAATATTAGTTCAATTACTAGGAGAACAAAGATGACAGTATATATTGTTGATTTAGAAGCAGTTGATACTCGATATACTGCTGAATGGAAAAAGTATTTGCCAGACCAGTTACAACAAGCATTGGTTAGTGACGTAGTTGTATTAGATACTGTAGAAGTTATTAGTGGCGGAGATGTTCCACAAGCAACAACACCAGGTGCTTTTTTAAACTTTGGTGGTACAAATATTTACAAAAGTAATCAACTTCAACAGATAGGTGAACTATTTTGTAATGGAAAAATTAACAATGGTGATTACTTTTTATATACTGATGCTTGGAATCCTACTGTAATTCAATTACGTTACATGGCAGAACTTCTTGGTATTGATATTAAGATTGGTGGCATGTGGCATGCTGGTAGTTATGACCCACAAGACTTTTTAGGAAGACTTATAGGTAGCAAACCTTGGGTACGGTATGCTGAAGCAAGTATGTTTGAGTGTTATGATCATAACTTCTTTGCAACACAATTTCATATTGATTTGTTTTGTAAAACATTTGGTGGATCTGGATCAGATTTTACTGAAAAGTTTGTGAGAACAGGTTGGCCTATGGAATACGCAGGCAGTGACTTATTGTTGTACAAAAATATGGAGAAGAAAGACATTATACTCTTCCCACACAGAGTTGCATCTGAGAAACAACCTGAAATATTCCGTGACTTAGCAGAGAGTTTGCCAGAATATGAATTTATTATATGTCAAGAACAAGGTTATACAAAAAATGAATATCATAATGCACTAGGAGAAGCAAAACTAGTGTTTAGTGCTAACTTACAAGAAACATTAGGTATTAGTTGGTACGAAGGAGCATTAGTAGATGCTATTCCTATGGTGCCTGATAGACTTAGTTATAGTGAAATGGCATTAGATGTATTTTCATATGCAAGTGAATGGACTGAAACCTTTGATAAATATATGGAGCATAAAGAACTTATCATATACCAAATCAAAGATTATATGGACAACTACGATAAGTATGTTCCCAAAATTAGACAACAGGTTGCAATGTTAGAGAAAGATTTCTTTCATGGCAGTATATTATATAATACAATTAGAGAAAGCATATGACAAAAAGAGTACTACTAATTGGAGGTGCTGGCTTTATAGGAAAACACTTAGAAAAACGACTAACTTCAAATGGGCATATTGTTAATATAATAGATAAAAAAGTTAACGAAAATATTAATGACGGGTTCTATGAGAATAATAAACACTTTGATATAGTATATTTTCTAGCCGCAGAAGCAAATTTAAAAGCAGTAAAACTTAATCCTTTAGATGCAATTAAAACAATGACTGTTGGATTAACAAATTGTTTAGAAGCATTTCCAGACACACACTTTGTCTACGTTAGTAGTAGCATGGTATATGGCGACTGGGATAGTTACGATATGTCAGAGACAGACAAATGTGGCCCAGTAGACTTATACGGACAATTAAAACTAGCAGGTGAAGGTATAGTAAAAGAACTTCATAAACAAAAATATACTATTGTTAGGCCAACAGCAGTATATGGCCCTAATGATGATCAGAGTCGTGTAATGCCTTTATTCATTAAATTAGCAAAAAATAACGAAACATTAACTGTTAATGGGCATTCTACTATGTTAGATTTTACATACATAGATGACTTAATCGATGGACTTATATTAGTAATGGAGAATAAGAACTCTCACAATACGACATTTAACATAAGTTACGGCGATAGTGTTGCATTAGAGAGTGTTGCAAAGTATATTATAAAAACTGTTGGAAAAGGCAAATTACAAGTTACTACTAAAGACTTAGAATATCCTGACAGAGGAACATTAAACATTAGTAGAGCAAAAGAGTTATTAGGATATAACCCTAAATTAAGTTATATCGAAGGGATTAATAAACTATTAGAGGAATAAAAATGAATATTGGGTTTATAGGCTTAGGCAAACTTGGAATGCCTTGTGCTGAAGAAATAGCCAAAAAAGGACATACTGTAAATGGATTTGACCAAGCAGACGTAAAATCACAACATATAAGAATATTAGACTCTATAGAACAAACAGTACAAGGCACTGATATTGTATTTGTTGCAGTTCCTACTCCACACGAACAAGGTTACGATGGCAGACAACCGTCAGCCCATTTAGAACCTAAAGACTTTGACTATGAAATTGTTAAATCTGTTTTAACTGAAGCAAACAATTATATGGATAAAGACCAATTACTAGTTTTAATTAGTACAGTATTACCTGGCACTACAAGATCAACATTTGTTCCATTAATTACTAACACAAGATTTGTATACAACCCGTATCTAATTGCTATGGGGAGTGTAGGATGGGATTTCTTAAACCCAGATATAATGATGATAGGTACTGAAGACGGATCTGCAACCGGTGATGCTAAAGAACTTACAGACTTTTATAAAACTGTAGTAGAAAATGATGCACCTATAAAAATTGGCACTTGGGATGAATGTGAATGTATTAAAGTTTTTTACAATACTTTTATTAGTACAAAACTTGCACTTGTTAACATGATGCAGGATGTTGCACAAAAGCAAGGTAACATTAACGTTGATGTAGTAACCGATGCACTTGCAAGTTGTACTAAAAGAATTGTTAGTAAACAATACATGACTGCAGGCATGGGAGACGGAGGTGCTTGCCATCCTAGAGATAACATAGCACTTCGTTATATGGCAAAGAACTTAGATTTACAATACGACTTGTTTGACGCAGTAATGCAATCTAGAGAAGTTCAAGCAGAGAATATGGCAAAACTCTTATGTGCTAAAGCAAAAGAATATGAGTTACCTGTGCTAATACATGGAGTATCATACAAACCAGGCGTTGAATACTTAGATGGAAGTTATAGTCTGTTAGTAGCACACTATTGTAATAAACATAACCATAACCCAATACTTGTTGATGTAATAACACACAACGATCCAGGGCCTTATAAAGCAGTTGTATTATTAGCACACAATAACAAAGTAACTTATGATTATACTAACAACACACAAACAGATGAATTGTACTGTGAATTAGAACAAGGAAGTGTAATAGTTGATCCTTGGAGAAGTTATCCGAAAGATGATAGTCGTTATACTGTAATACACTACGGAGATACAAGATATACAATGCAGATTACAGGACACCAATAATGTTTAAATCAGAGATATTACAAAAACTCGACACACTAGACATGGAAGCACTTAAACAAGAATATCATAGTCATCCAGAATACGGTCTAATTAACATACCTAACTTTCTACCAGATGGGTTAACTAGTATATGTGCAAATGAATTAGACTGGATACCTTTAGAAGATTGTAAACATTTTACAAGAAAAGGTAGTTGTATGTATGAGCATAACAACTTAGAAGAAACACCTTATGCAGATCAACTAGTACATGCGTTAAGTAGTAGTAAATTTATAAAATGGTTAGAAGACCTAACTGGAGTAAAAAAATTACTAAACGATCCACACTTAGTAGGTGCAGGATATATGAAAAGTTTTCGTGGAGACACATTACAAGTACACACTGATTTTAATTGGGTAGAAGAATTACAGTTAAATAGAGCAGTTAGTATTATTGTTTACTTTAACAAAGATTGGAATAAAGACTGGGGAGGTAGTTTAAATTTTTACGATACAAAAAATGAAAAACTGTTAAGTAGTATTAAACCAGACTTTGGAAACATGTTAATTTGGTCCTATAAGAATTTAGTATACCATGGTTACCCAGACCCAATGACCTGCCCTGAAGATGAATGTCGAAAAGGACTTAGACTATTTTATCTTACAAGCGAATCGCAACCGGATGAAGTTAACCCACCGCACCGTAGTTTATATTGGTTCGATAAAGAAAAAGGTATCCCATATGACGAACGAACAGAAAAATAAACAAACATTGCCAGACCTTAAAGGTAAACCTTATGGCGGTGCTTGGAGTATACACAATACTGAAACAGTTAACTTTGTTGGTCTACATGCTGATGCTTTTGCACAACCAAACATACAAGGTTTTCTAAAAGATTATAGTAGTTGGATGCAACAAGGACATGAACTAAAAGGCATAGATGCGTATAAACATCTTGCATTTGCTAACGGAACAACTGAAGTATTTGACAAGTTTTATATGAAACATTTAGATCGTAGGCTCAGACTATGGAAAGGCGAATATTTTTATCATCAAATAGTTGCAAGAGAAAACTTTTATAGTAATTTTAGTTGGATAGCAGATGACGATATACATGTTGGTGACGTAGTTGTTGTTAGTTTACCTTTTAGTGATACAGGAATGACAGTACAAGGATTTGAAGAAGTTATGCAAAAATGTTGTGCTAAAAATGTTCCTGTACTAATTGATATGGCATATATCAATATAAGCAAACACACAAAGTTTAATTTAGATTTTGAATGTATCGAAACTATTGCGACAAGTTTAAGTAAAGTGTTTCCAGTTGAGACACTTCGTATAGGAATGAGGATGAATAGACACAATGACGATGACTCACTTAATGCATATACCAATAATAGTACTCCTTATGTTAATACTAATAGTATTCATATAGGACATGAACTAATTAAAAAATACAATAACAACTGGCTTTATCAAACATACTCTAAAAAACAACAAGAACTATGCAAGGAGTTAGATATTACTCCTAGTGATTGTGTGATGTTCGGTATAGATCATAGCAGTAAATATTCTGAATACAATAGAGGTGGTAAATCTAATAGACTTTGTTTTAGTAGACTTTGGGACAAAAGAGTATGACATACATAGTTAATGATAGTTGCATTAACTGCAAACACATGGATTGTGTAAGTGTATGTCCTGTGGATTGTTTCTACGAAGGTGAAAACATGCTGGTAATTAATCCAGACGAATGTATCGACTGTGGAGTATGTGAGCCGGAATGTCCTGCTGATGCTATACTACCTGATACAATAGCCGGTGCGTTAGAATGGGTCGACTTTAATCAAAAATACTCAAATTTATGGCCCAATATTACACAAGTAAGGTCTGAAGATGTTCCTAAAGATGCTGAAGAATGGCATAATGTAGAAGGTAAAATTCAATACTTTAGTGATAAACCTGGCAAAGGCGATTAATGTTGACTTTTCTGTCTAAATACAATATACTAAAAGAAAAGGTAATACTGTGTGGTTTATAATTGCAATGGTTTATTCTACTACAATAGGAGACCCTGAAATATTTGTTATGAAGAGCACATTTAATAACAAAAAGACCTGTCAATTAGAATACCAAACTAAACCTCAAGAATTCATGAATGATATGTTTAAATTAAGACCTGAACTTAAAAGCATGTCATTTAGTTGTGTTGATAAACAACTACTAATGGAACTAAAAATATCACACGGTACTCAGTTTAGAAATTTATAAAGTGACACACCACTATAACTCGGAGAATAAAATGACAATATCCAACGTAATAACACGAAGACTTAAGAATGCTAACAAAAGATTTTGGGCTGGTGATAACATCAGTGAATACTTATATGAAGGCGACAAAGAAGCATTAATAGAGGAACTAACACCTAAGTTTGAAGCAGTACTAGATGGACTAGTAATTGATAGATTTAATGATCCTAATAGTATGGACACTGGTAGACGCCTTGCAAAAATGTATATTAATGAACTAATGGCAGGAAGATATAATCCTATGCCTAATGCAACTGCATTTCCTAACACTGACGGAGATGCTTACAAAGGCATGTTGGTTGTACGTAGTGAAATTAAGAGTATGTGTTCTCATCATCACCAGCCAGTAAGCGGTGTTGCATATATTGGTATTATTGCAGCAGAGAAATTGATTGGACTAAGCAAATATACAAGAATTGCACAATGGTGTGCTAGACGAGGCACATTACAAGAAGAACTTAACAATGTAATCGCAAATAAGATACAAGAAGCAACAGGTAGTCCAAACGTAGGTGTGTACTTACAAGCAACGCATGGTTGTTGTGAGAATAGAGGTATTATGGCTCATAGTAGTTTAACACAAACAACTGTACTACGTGGAGCATTTGGTGAAGACATGGGTACTAAAAAAGAGTTTATGGATAACATTAAACTGCAACAAGAGTTTTCCTGCTAAAAGAATGACACATGCAAATATCAACTCATAACGAATGGAATACTCTTAAAAGTATCGTAGTAGGAATTGCTCGAGGTGCTAACAAGCCAGAAGATTGTCATTTTGAAACACTTGGTACATACGATAAATTAATTACTCTTAAAGCAGATAATGAATTAAATACATTTGTACAAGTACTAGAACAAGAAGATGTTATTGTTTATAGACCAAACTATAACGACTTTACACAGACTAAAGGTATGTATAATTATTGTCCAAGAGACAGATTACTTATTGTTGGTGATACTGTCATTGACTGCAACATGCAATATGATTGTAGAGAACAAGAGATAAAATACTTAGATTTTGTAACTAATAGTGCAAATAAGGTAATAAAAGTACCTCGTGAAGAACAACTACGATTCGATGCCGCTAACGTATGTAGAATAGACGATACTCTACTATACCTTGTTAGTCCAAGCGGAACTCCTCAAGGTGCAGAATGGCTACAACAACAGTTTCCAGACTATAAAGTAGAAGTTACCCACACTTACGGTGGCATACATATTGATAGTACATTTATTCCTGTACGTCAAGGGTTAGTTGTTGTTAATAAGGATCGTGTAAATTACGAACAAGTTCCTAAGTGTTTTAAAGAATGGGATATTATTTGGTTAGGCAACAATGACTTAACTCCTAAGCAATTTTCAGGCGAGGCATTTGCGAGTAACTACATTCAATTAAACTTTTTAATGATTAATCCAAAATTAGCAGTTATTGACGATACACCTGCACTCAAACAACAGTTACTTGAATACGGAGTACTAAGTCATACAGTGCCATTTACACATAGCAGAACACTAGGTGGCGGACACCATTGTGTTACATTAGATTTACATAGGGAAAAGTAAAATGTATAGACCTCTACCAAACGGACTAACAATAAAAGAATCACAAGTACAAGGGCTAGGACTATTTGCAACAAAAGATTTTGATGCAGATGTAGTATTAGGTATTGTCCATGTTATGAATAAGAATTTTCCACACGGTAGTATCCGTACTGCATTAGGTGCCTTTTATAATCATTCAAATGATCCCAACTGTAAGAATGTTGAAGGATTTTGGCACCAGATTCCTGTTAGATACTTAATGACCGTTAAGAAAATTACAAGCGGCGAAGAGTTAACTGCAGAGTACACTCTATATCAAGAATTTGGAGATATAGATGAACCCTGATTTAAAAGATGACGAAATATACATATACGAAAGTCCAGACGGTGGAAAAACTGTATATGCTAGATTGTTTGGAGATGACCTAAGTAATAGATTTCTAGTTCAAGTGTCAGAGGACGAGGACATTTCCTGGAATAATCCTTGGGAAGATAAACCAGAAGTTGACACATATTTGATAGACCGGTACCCTGAACTAAAAGAAAAATATATCGAATACAAACAACTAGAACAGCACTATAAAGCCTGGAGTTTATTAGAGCAAAAAGGTTGACGACACCTAGAACTATGTTATTATAAGAGTATGATGCAATAGTAATAAGGATCAGCAAATGGCTAAAGTTAAAACATCTATCTTATTAGGATCTACAATGCTTACACTTGTAGCATGTGGTGGAGGTGGCAGTGGTGGTGCTCCAATAAGAAACATAGTTGATAACAATATTGAATTCAGTAACATCAGCAGTAGTATAAGTAGTTTGGCAGCAGTTGTGGATCAAGCACAAGCAAGTGCGACAATACAAAGTCTAGTAAACCCTACTGAAATAGATAGGAACAATGCAAAAGCCGTTGTCGCTGAAATTGATAATGTTATTAATAACTGGAATAGTTACAAAGATAGTTTAGATGTTGATACACTGATAGTTAAGATACAAACTGATGAATGGAAAAAAGCAGAAGCAGTTATTAAGATACTCAAAGAAGATATGAGAACTGTTGTGCAGAATGTTGTAGATGGTGGCACTTATGAAACTACAGACTTATCTTTTTTAGATAAGCCAGAAGCAGTTAATAAAAGAATAGTTGATAAAAAACAAGCAATCTACAATGATGCTACACCAACTATTATACATACAAAAACAGATATAGTTACAGTAAGCGAGTTCAATGAAAGCACAAGTAGTATCCGTGAAGTAAGTACAGATGTTAAAGATATCGACGCAACTTCCACTGGAGGTACTGCTAATAACTTAGTAAGAAAGAAAAAGTCTGTTAGAACAACAACTATTAATCAAGTTGAAGACCAATTTATTACAATTGGTACTAGACCCGAAACTACTATAATATATAGTAACGGAAAGAAAGTTATTAATATAGGTTCAGTAGTACAAAGAACAACTAAGAAAACTATAAAACTTAAACCTAAAATTACTAGTGTAGAAATTCAAACGGTAGTTCCATATACAACTAAAGAGAAAAATGCCCCAAGAACTGTTGTTATTAATGGTGAACCTACTACTACTAAAGTATACAAAGACTATGTTAAAACAGAAGTACAAGGTAATGGTAGTAAACTACATAAAACTTTTACTAAGACAACTACTACAAAAACAACTCCTATTACAACTAAATTAATCTACCCAAAAATTACTTTATACACTTATGAAGATGGGCATAGTTTTACACTAGATGAAATAGACGAGGTAACTACTAGTACTAAAGACAAAATTGAAGTTTCAGTAAATGAATCATTAAAGTCTAGTAGTTCAGAACATATTATCAAAAGTGAAAGTACAACTAATGAAGTAATTACAGATACTGTTGTAAGTGATCCTACTACTGTTGTAGTACACGAAGACAAAACAACTAGTACAACTGCAGATAACAAAATTACAACAGTAGTTACTCGTTACTACACAACTACAAAAACTACTAAAACTACAGTTACTACAAAGACAACTCCTGTAACAACTAAGATATGGACAAACAATAATGTAGACACTATAAGGGGAGAAACTACAACTAAAAGTTCAAGTAGCAATGATGTAAAAGTAACAAATCATACACAAGTAATGAGTACAAATGTTGTTGATATTAATATCGATAAAGATCATAAAAATATTGTTGATGTTAATATCGGCGAAGATCATGTAAACATGGGCACTCGAACTGCTAACTATAACTCAGATGCAAATAGTTATAGAACTGATGAGTTTAATGGAAGTGGTGGAGATAATTTTAATAGTGCAATTAACGCAGAGTATGCATATTCAAGAGGTTGGACTGGAAAAGGTTCAACTATTGTAATTGCTGACACTGGTTGGGATAGAGATCATAAAGACTTAGGTAATGTTACTGCAACCTACAATACACTAAATGAAACTAAGACTATAGGAACAAGTGATGTAACAATGCAAGATAATGTTGGACATGGAAGTCATGTTATGGGAATTGCCGCAGGATTAAAAAATGGATCAGGTATGCATGGTGTAGCATTTGATGCAAATGTTATGGTTGCTAAAATTACTGACAACTATGGATATAGTTTCCAAAGAGCACTAAAAGCAGCAGAATGGGGCCGTGACAATAAAGCAGTAGCAATGAACATAAGTGCTAACTGGAATGCAGATAGTTCTTTTAGGAGAAGTATAGTTGACTTAGGAAATAACCAATACAGAAGTAATCATTACTACTATGGTATAAATGGATATAACGGTGCTAAACAGACTGCATCTGACTGGAAAACTGCATTAGGCAACGATATGATACTTGTTAATAGTGCTGGTAATCAAGGGTATAACTTTACATACGGCACTGGTCAAATGGCTATTGCAACAGATATTAATGGTAAACTAATACTAGACGGTAAAATGATAATAGTAGGTAACTATTCAACTAGTAACGGAAATATTAATGGAAATAAAGCAGGTAACGTATGTGTTACTTGGATAAACGGTGTTTGTCAAGATGCCGCAAAGATTAGTGATTACTATATACTTGCACCTGGTACAATGATACAGTCTGCTTATAAAGATGGATCGTTAGTATATATGACAGGTACTAGTATGTCTGCTCCAGTAGTAACTGGTTCTCTTGCAATATTAAATCAGATGTGGCCCCATATGAAAGGTAGCAATCTTGTACAACTTGTATTAAAAACTGCTAGTAAAGACTTAGTAGGATATAATGTTAATACACACGGACAAGGATTATTAGATTTAAATAAAGCAACACAACCTGTAGGTGCAACCGGTATTCCAACAACAGGAAGAACAAATGGTGCTATTAGTGGAAACCTAAATGGCGGTGCTGGTATCGGAAATATAAGTAGCAGTTCATTCAGTGTACTAAGTAATGTTATAGTTTTAGATAGTTTTGAAAGAGACTTTACAGTAGACCTAAGTAATACTGTTGCAGTAGATACGAGACCTGGTAGTGTTATAGAAACAATAGCATTTGGCAACGGAAACTATGACGCATATGGTAACCTTGCACAAACTAGTGATACTTTGCCAACATTTACTTTCTATGACGTTAAAACTACATATAAATTTAATAATGGTGAAACAAATGGAGATTATAACGTAAACTCCAGTTATAATGCATACGAGAATGATACAACTAAAATTAACTTTGGATTAGGATTTGTTAAAGAAACTGGTAAATTTTTAAACAATGTACAAAACGGTGTCCTTGGAGTAGGAGAGAACCATCATACAACATATGCAACTGCAAAACTTAACCATAACTTCACTAATAAACTAAGTGTAAACGGTAACTATCAAGTTGGTTATACTAATGTAGAATCAAGTAATGATTTTAGTTTGGTTACAGGATACTCTGGACTTACTAGTCAAAGTTGGAACGTAGGTACTTCATACAACGTTAGTAATAAATTAAATTTTGGAGCAACATATGCACAACCATTATCTGTAACTAATGGCACAATGTCTTATAAAGTACCAGTAGCAAGAACACTAGATGGTAATGTTTTATATAATGAAGGTAGTGTTAGTGCTGCATCAGAGGTACAAGAACATAATGTAGGACTAAGCATGAACTATAATACAGGTGAGAAGTTTAGTCTTAGTGCATTTGGTGAACAAAGGTTTAATGTTGCTGGCGTAAACAAAAACGACCAATACAAAGTTGGAGTTAGTGCTAACTACACAGGACAACTTGAAAAAATACCATTTGAACTACTTAAGACAGCAAACTTAATTACTAAACTAGATACTAGTAATATAGTTGACAAGTCAAAAAAACTAATTAGTGAATTTAAACCTAAAAAACTAATTAATAGAATAAAAAAACTAGGATGGAAATAATGAAACTTATATATGGAATGTTAGTATTTTGGTTGATAAGTATCGGTATTGCTGTATCAGGCGAATGGAATGAAAAACCTGTGATGTGTGCAAGTTTAGACGAAACTATGAAAGCGATAGTTGAGAAAAAAGAAAAGCCAGTCTTTATTGCAGTACAGGCTACTAAAGTCAGAGAAGGCGATAGACTAGCAGGTACTCCTGCAATGATTCCAGTTCAAGTACATGCTAACTTAAATACAGGAACCTATACTATGATAGAATACCACCCAAGTTACCAAACGGCTTGTATTATAAGTTTTGGTGACGATTTCTTAGTTCAACTAGGAAAGCAATCATGAGTAAACTTTATCTAACAAACAGTGACATAAGAACATATTGTCTAAATATAGTACAAGGAATGATACAAGATAAATGGTTCCCTGATTATATTGTGGGTATTACTAGAGGTGGTCTATTGCCTGCTAAAATGTTATCGCACTACATGGATATACCAATGACTACGTTAGATATTAGATTACGTGATGGTGTACTAGATGGCCCAGAGAGTAACAAATGGTTACCTAGCATAATCGAACAAGGTAAAAAAATTCTTATAGTAGACGACATAAACGACAGTGGTGCTACATTTAACTGGATCATAACGGACTGGAATATTACAGATAGTAAATGGACAGATGATGTTAGATTTGCATGTTTGATCGATAACGTCAGTAGTATGTGCGAGTACGGTATGAGTTACACAGGAATCGAAATTAACAAATCAGAAAAAGATGTATGGATAGTATTTCCATACGAGGAGTGGTGGAATGATAAAACAATTTAAAGACTGGATTACAGAACAAGAACATCAAAATATACTAGCAGAAGTATGTTATATGCCTAAATGGAGATTCGGACAAACTAGTGACGATACTATTAAACCAAATTACCCTATGTGGTTTCAAGGATTTTGGAATCTAAGAGAACACAAATACGTCGATGATTGTCCTGAAATAGTAAAAGATTTAGGTGAACGATTTATAGATATGATGCCTGAAGATTATATTATGGTTCGTTGTATGGCTAGTAGTAATACATTTGGACAAGATGGAGATGTACATACAGATTGGGGGTACCCAGATATGAGTCAAACCGGTGTTCTTTACACTGACAGAATATGGGATAGAAATTGGGGAGGAGATACTGTGTTTTATAACGGAGACGAAACAGCAGTCTCTGAATATAAACCACGTAAGTTAGTTACATTCGATGGTAATATAGAACATATAGGAAAAGGACCACAAAGGCGTTGTCCTGAGATGAGATCCATATTGGCTTTCCAAGCAGTACAAATCGATGCCTACAAAAGAAGATTTAAAAAATAACTTGACTCTATTGCCTAAATACACTACAATAAGTAAATACTTAGGAGATATACATGGCATTTTATAGCACAAAAACATACGGACACAATATTGGACTAAGTGCAGTCTTTAGACAACCTAACGCAAGTCATAGTCATTGTCAGTTACTGCATGGATATAGTTTAGGCTTTAAGTTTACGTTTGCTTGTAAAACTTTAGATGATAAGAACTGGGCAGTGGACTTTGGTGGATTAAAGCCTTTGAAAAAATGGTTAGAAGATAACTTTGACCATAAAGTAGTGTTAGACGAGAACGATCCTAAACTACATCACTTCCATGTACTAGAAGATGCAGAACTGTGCAAACTAGTTATTATGGACGGTGTTGGTGCAGAAATGTTTGCTAAACATGCGTTTGAGTTTGCTGACAAACTAATACAAGAAGCAACTAATAAACGTTGTTGGGTATACGAAGTTGAATGTAGTGAACATGGAGCGAATAGTGCAATTTACAATAGACAATAATATACAAGAAGTTATAAATCCAGTAAATAGCAGTATGCAAAAAGAAATGAAACTTAGGTATAGTGAAGCATTTTATAGTGTACAAGGAGAAGGCAAATTTGTAGGAGTGCCTAGTGTATTCTTGCGTACCTTTGGTTGTAACTTTCGTTGTATGAACTTTGGGTTGTCCAGAGGCGAGCCTATGCGAGATGAGAAACAAAAAGCAGGAATAAAATATAATGAAGAAGTAAAAGGATTGTTAAATGATGGTATACATAAGAGTACATCAAAGTTTACAGACTTACCAATTATACACACAGGATGTGATACATATGCAAGTATCTACCCTGAGTTTAAAGAGTTTAATATGCTTAAAACCGTTGACGAAGTTGTCGAGCACTTAATAAGTTTACTGCCAGAAGGCAAGTGGACAATGGACAACGGACAGGATATACATTTAATAATGACAGGCGGCGAGCCGTTGTTAGCATGGCAACGTCTGTATGTAGAATTATTTGAGCATCCTAAGATGAAGGATTTAAAGAATGTTACCTTTGAAACAAATACTACACAAAAGTTACACGACAATTTCAGAGATTATCTCTCCAATCAGGATAGGTTTACTGTTACTTGGAGTTGTTCCCCGAAACTCACTGTTAGTGGAGAATCTTGGGAAACTGCTATTAAGCCTGAAGTGGCTAGTGATTATCAATCTGTGGTCGGTAGCGATATGTATCTCAAGTTTGTTGTTGCTGACGAAATCGATATTTCAGAAGCCGGCAGAGCTGTTAGTGAGTACAGGAAAGCAGGTGTGGAATGTCCTGTGTATCTCATGCCATTGGGTGGCAGGAGCGAAGAATATGTTCTCAATGTTCAAGAAGTCGCAAGACTCTGTATGGAAAGAGGATGGAGGTTTACACCCAGACTTCATATTAGCCTCTTCGGAAACGCCTGGGGAACCTAAAACTCCATTGGAGAAAGCAATGAAGGCTCCAATAGATTTAGATAAGTTAAGAAATAAGGGTCTGTAAGATGGATATAAATATCTAGATGCAATGGGAAGAATTTAAAAACATAGAGCGAGATCCTGAAGATAGGTTATGGGAATATGATGGCGATGGAACGCCAATATATAAAGTTGAATGTGGATTTGGTCTTAAAACTCTCTGGGATGGTGG
>ENA-OSJC01000685-OSJC01000685.1-marine-metagenome-genome-assembly--contig:-NODE-685-length-31740-cov-8.500174_pt1 | contig 31740 bp, 25 predicted proteins | sample MGYA00237885_ERZ534234 | MGnify/ENA primary metagenome ERZ534234 (study PRJEB26413, sample SAMN06343907) | marine metagenome | isolation source: coastal waters | place: Atlantic Ocean: West Antarctic... | reverse complement strand
GAGATTTCCAGTGGCTCTCTCACCGCCTCGACCTTTTAGGTAGTTACCTTTCCATGTCCAAATTCGCTCATTTACCGATTTATTCATATGCAGAAGGAACATGTCGCCACCATAACCGGGACGAAATTTACCATCTTCTATAAAGACGCTGTAAAGATAGATATCACCGGTTAACCACTGACCACCCGCGATTTCCATATTGTCCTTTTCGTCATACCGAATACTCTTGCCCTCAATTGGAGCACCTGTTTTACGGTCTAATATCACCAATGTGTTGCGGTCATCCCGACGCAACATAGCACTGATATATTTTCCTGAGGGCGACACTTCTACTTGACTAAATTCGCTTCTGCGCAAATCTAAGATCATTTGAGCGTCATCAGACAGTGCCACTGCAGTCGCAGATGGAGCTATAGTCATTATCATTAACAGTGCCATTGCATACTTAAAAATACTTCTTATCATTACTTCAATCTCCTTCAAGATCATCCTTAACCATTTGAATTTAAAAATCTACCGAAGTTTAATCGGTCAGTATCGGTGTGTAAACCCTTTGATTGGAGGGATATTTTTTAGTTTTTATATCATCATAGTTTTACTGTTCAATTTCTTTTATCTTTATTTTGGTACCAGCTTGATTGACCAAAAATTGAGCCGCTAAAAAACCGTTTTCTATCTTCACCTGATCATTGACCTTAAAGTTTACGGTCCGATCAGTATTCTTTCGAAAGACTCTTCCCGTATCAGTGTAGTAATAGATTTTTTTACTTTTGGTGGAGGTGACCTTTACCACTTTCATTGTTTGCGAATTGGCAATAACTAAATCGTAGGCTTTTTGTGCTGCGTTGACCGTGGTTTTTTTCGCAACGGGTTTTTCGATAGGTGGAGTAGCAGCTTTTTCCACTATATTTTCTATAACTGCAGTGCTGATGACTTCCGCACCAACTTCACTTTTGTAGCCAAAGGCTTGGTCATAGCATGACAGCCGATCGCTACTGTTTGTTATTTTCAGACAATGGTCAATACTATTAGATTGTGCAGATACCGAGATAAATAGTCCGATTAATAGCGTTAAGCGGCGTGTATGTTCCATGCTACAGGTACTCCTTCGTTATTAAGTGGCTGAATATCAATGTTGGTAAATCCAGCACCACTCATCTGACGTTTAAAGTTTTCTATTTGTTGTTGGTTGCGAGCCACATCTACCATTTGAGTAAAGCGCTCTTTGGAGGCATGGAAGTCAGGCAAAATAGAGTCGATTATTTGCAGTCTTTCCGTAGGGGGTAGTTTAATTTTTTTAAAGAAAGTTAGTAATGCCTGACAGAAGTCGACCAAAATAGGATTACGCTCGGTAGCAGATTTATTCATGACTGATGAAATAAAAGTATTTACTGATTCTCTAGCGGCCTCGGCCTTTGCTGACTGTGTGAGTAAAGTGAGGTCACCATTAAGCTTGTTTAGCTCACTGTTGATATCTGTTAGATAAGAAATAGCGTTGTCCATTTGAGCAAAATCAAACTCTGTTAATGCTTTAACTGACATGGCAGTAATCACTGAGTCTGCATGATGCATTAAAAGTCTCAGTTGCCCATTTGGCGCTAGCAGTTTTTTAAGTAGGGGTAAAGATTGATTTAGCGGAGAGTATTCAAGCCCATATACCGAAGCAATAATGTCAAATTGCTGTTTTGTGGTAAAAGATTCGATGCCAGTCTCACTATTGAGTGTGATTGTCAGCAGTTTGTTTTTGCGTTTTTTTGCAGCGTCGGGTATGTGCACTTTTGCTGCGTCTACCCCGGTGTATGTGCCAGCAATATTTAAATCAAATAAGCCAGGCAGAAGAGAGGTGTTACCACAGCCTACCTCAAGAATGTTGAGATTTTTAGTATTGAACTCGACGACAATATTTTCCCACCAATTAGCAATGTAGCCTTTAGTATAACCATCAGCATAGTATTCACCAAAGGTAGTACTGTGACCCTTACTCCAAAAATTTCCCCAAGCTTCCATTTTCATCTCCCAAAAAAGAGCCCGCGTAAGCGGGCTCTCGACTTGCTTTGTAAAATCATACCTTACATTTCGATCGTATACTGCAAATAAACAACACGACCTAGAATCGGGTATTGGTATTCATCGGCCATAGAACCAGATGCGTCAAGCAGAGGATCTTCGTTGAGTAGGTTGTTAGCACCAAGAGTGACAGCACCATACTCATTAAAGTCATAAGAGACGTTTAGGTTATGCTCTTTCCATGAATCCCATTTTACTTCACCGGATCCACTTTCAGACTCACCAATGTAAGACGTGCTGATGTTCGCACCCCAGTTACCCATGCTCCAGCTAACTAGTGCACCTGAACGCCACTCTGGGAATCCAAGTGAATCAACTGCATCACCTAAGATACCTGAACCAAACTGAGCTTCTGTTTCATAAGTCAGGTACTTAGTAGCTTCGCCTCTGAAGTTAAAGGTACCAAACTCATCAGATTCCCAAATCGTGCCATCCACCGCAAAGTCAACAGACTTACGCTGCACATCATTGACCGCATTTTGGTAGCCTGCAGCAATTTCAGTAACAGAACCAGTTGCCGAGCGCGTTACTTGTGGGTTTAGACCGCCAGTGTTGAAATCAACATTCAACATATCTTGAGCAGATACATATTCAACAGCGTTTTGCAGATCCAACACAACATAGTTGATCTTTCCTACCCAGTTATCGTTGTAAGTGTACACAGCACCGATAGACATAGTCTCAGATGTTTCTGCACCCAAATCTGGGTTTGAACCGATGTACGTATCAAACTGACGATCAGGACAATCAGCTTCAGACACACCATCTAACTGGCAACCGTAGTAGTCAGTCGCAGATTCTGCTGAGAACGACGTAGCACCGTAGAGATCAGACATATCCGGCGCTCTGAATCCTTGGCCATAAGATGCTTTGATGTCTAGATTTTCGATCATAGTAAAGGTAGCACCAACACGCGGTGATACTTCACTGCCGAAATCATTATAGTCATCGTAACGAACCGCTAGATCGATCTCTAGGTAGTCAGTAACAGGCAAAATTGCTTCTGCTGAAACAGCTTTAACCGATCGAGTTCCTTGCGCAGAGTTACCTGCTGAACCGCCTACTAGGCCAGCTTCAGACTGAGCATCAACATCTGCTTGGTAAGTCACATCAAAGGTTTCTACAGCGAAGTAAGAAGCTGCTTGACCACCAGCCATTTCAAACATGTTCCACTGCACACCTGCAAAGAGTTTCTGCATGTTTTGACGATCATCATTCAGCGTGGTTGTTTTCAAGTTAGCATTGTAAGTATCAAGATCAGAGACCCCGTACAATACATTCTCAGCAAAACCACCGTAGCTTAAGTAGTACTTACCAATCGACGTTGAACGATAGTCAGAGAAGGTATAGTAGGCTTCAAATGATAGATCATCAGTGAGATCTGCTTTCATACCGACGTTGACGTCAATTAAAGTATCGTTAACGATGTTGTCACGAGTACCAATGTCAGTCCAACGGAAGTAACCACTAACATCTTGGCCGTATGGGTTCTTTGGGTTAGACGCAAGCATAGTACCTGGTGCTGCTGGAGGCGCGTAACGACCGAATGACTCATTGTTAGACATTACAGCATCAACGTAAATTTCAACATCATCGCTGACATTGTAGTTAGCATTAACATAGGAGTTAATACGCTTCGTTGACGCTCGGTTAGCAGAGACGTTGGCGTAAGCATAACCACAGTAGAATCCTGTGTCAGGGCCAAATACTAAATCAGACTTCATCTGCCCAACAAACGCTCCGTCATCAACACAGTTATTACCTGGGTTAACATACCAAGAAGCGGGATCATTTTCGCTATAAGGTATAGCTGGATCATAGTTAGGGTTGATTAGAGAGGTCGCATAGAAAGAAACGCCTTCTGTTTCAGCATAACCAGTAATGTATCCATCACCATCAAGGTCAGAATAACGAGCCGCAGTGAAATCACGATCTTTATCAAACACTGGATCACGCTGGTCCATCTCAATACCGAAAGTAACAGACCCTTTATCGCCTTGTGCACCGGTTAAGAAAGAGAAGGAGTTCTCAGAACCATCATCTTTAGCACGATCGCCATAAGACATGCTGAACTGTGCACCGTCGTAGCCTTTCTTCATGATAATGTTCACTACGCCTGTTACCGCATCAGAACCGTAAATAGCAGAAGCACCGTCAGCAATAATATCGATACGCTCAACAAAAGACATTGGAATCAAGTTAAGGTTAACTGAACCGCCACCACCTAAAGATGGAGAACCAACAGTACGTCGACCATTAATTAGAACAGCTGTTCGTGAAGCACCAGCGCCACGCAAGTTAAACGTTGCGTTTGACTGTGCAGAACTACCTGATGACTCACGGAACGAACCTAGTGAGTTCAGCGTTGATGAACGCAGTGCATCAGCAACAGAGACTTCACCTGTAAGTTTCATGTCCGCTGCAGTAATAGAAACAACGTATTGAGACTTAGTGTTAGTAGTACGCTTGATACGAGAACCCGTTACTACGACTTCTTCGACTTCTACCTCTTCACCGTCTGTGTCTTGTCCAAACGCTAGACCTGCTGACATTGCGCTAGCAACTGCAACAAGGCCCAGGGCAGATCGTACTGCCATGGACATCTTTTTATTTAACATATTATTCTCCCAAGAATAAAATTTTGATGTTTTTAACACTCTTAGAGTAATTCTCTAGAGCTTCAATCCATCACGTAGGTTTTTATTAACATGGCCACTTTTTAAACATAAAACGATGCGTTATGAGACTTTTAAATGAGTTGTCTCAAAACGTAAGTGCGCCTATAAGTGACGATACCTCAATCATCTATGCAGTAATGATTAATATGCTCATAATTCGACGTTACTTAGCTGTAACGTAGTCAATACCTGTGTGGCAGCCGCGAGCGTTGTCGCTCCTCATTTCCCTATAAATGCCTTATTACTCTGCATACTCCTCTAATGAGTGCGCGTGTGTAATAACGGTTAAGCACTGACATTGACGCCCGGTCGAGAATTAAATGACAAATCAATTTAGCCAACCGCTCACTGCTAAAAGTACACCAATAAGAGTTCTAAAAATGCATGGATTCAGGACATGATCCAATAGATTTGTTACGAAATTACGTGTAATTCCGTTACTAGCCGATATTTTAGATAGATCAATAAAGCATTGATAAATAGGTGTTATATCTCCAAAAAGATAAGTATTTGGCGTTAAAGGGCATCAAATAGGCAGTGCTAAAAAAAACGGGATGACGCATCAAAATAAGAGAATACGATTAGTTGTAGGGACTGTTCAATAAAAGTGGTAATTGAGACTAAATTTGATCGATAAGGCCTAGATTATACCTTTAGTGTGCAAGTCACTAAGTTGAGATGCTGAGTATTCTAAATAGTCCTGCAATACATCAGTAGTTTGGCCACCCAACTGCGGTGGGCTGGTTGGGTATTCAATATGAGTACGGCTATATTTGATTGGGTTACCGACCATCTTGAGTCTACCACTGCGGCTTTCGGTAACATTAATTAACATTTCCCGAGCAATAATTTGCGGGTCATCAAAAACTTGCTCAATAGAATTAATGGGCCCGCAGGGGACATCATTGGCTTCAAAGGCTTCTAGCCAATGGAGGCTAGGCTTTTTTGAGAGACACACGACAATGGTTTTGCATAGTGAAAGCCGATTGTGCACACGGTTGGCGTTAGTGGCATAGCGAGGATCTTTTGCGGTGAGTGGTATTTCTAACACTTGGCAAAAACGCGTGAACTGCTGATCGTTACCAACAGCGACAATTACATGACTGTCAGCGGTGGCAAAAGCTTGGTATGGCACTATGTTAGGGTGAGCATTACCAAGTCGCTGAGGGGTTGTGCCGCCAATCAGATAGTTACTCGCTTGATTGGCTAATACCGCCGCTTGTACATCCAGTAACGCCAAATCAATATATTGGCCTTGTCCCGATTGCTGGCGTTCTAGTAGCGCACCTTGAATAGCGTTTGCCGCGTATAAACCCGTAAATAGGTCCGTGACTGCTACACCGACTTTCACAGGGCCAGCACTCTTATTGTCGGGACTATCGGGCTCGCCCGTAATGCTCATTAGCCCCCCCATGCCTTGAATTAAAAAGTCATAACCAGGTCGATTTGCGTAGGGCCCAGTCTGGCCAAATCCGGTGATGGAACAGTAGACTAATTTTGGATTAATCTTTTTCAGGGTGGGGTAGTCTAGGCCGTACTTAGCTAACCCACCGACTTTGTAGTTTTCAATCAGTACATCTGATTGCAACGCTAGCTGGCGAATAATTTCTTGACCTTCGGAGCGAGTAATATCGACAGTGACAGATTTTTTGCCGCGATTGGCGCAAAAAAAGTAGGCTGCATCGTCCGTATCAAGGCCCTGCTGGTCTTTTAGATAGGGAGGCCCCCAATGGCGAGTATCATCGCCACTCTTGGGTCGCTCAATTTTTACTACGTCTGCGCCCAGATCCGCTAATAACTGACCTGCCCAAGGACCCGCTAAAATACGGCTCATATCGAGAACGCGATAACCTTTGAGTGGGCCTGCCATAAAGGGTCCTTATTGGTCGCTTTTAGCTAAAGGCTTGAATACCCGTTTGTGCTCTACCAAGAATGAGAGCGTGAACGTCTGAGGTGCCCTCATAGGTGTTGACCACTTCAAGATTGAGCATATGCCTCATCACCGGATATTCATCTGAAATACCATTGCCACCATGCATATCACGCGCATGACGAGCAATTTCAAGTGCTTTAGAGCAGTTGTTGCGTTTAAGTAGAGAGATTAGTTCAGGCGCAAGGTTACCTTGCTCCTTTAATCGGCCGGCGCGCAATGAACCCTGTAGACCAAGGCTAATATCAGTTTGCATATTTGCCAGTTTCAATTGGATCAACTGATTAGCTGCTAGGGGACGGTTGAACTGAATTCTATCGAGGGTATATTGCCGAGCCGCATGCCAGCAACTCTCAGCAGCCCCTAGAGCGCCCCAGCTAATGCCGTAACGAGCTGAATTCAGGCAGCCGAAAGGCCCTTTAAGGCCCTGTACATTAGGCATTAATTGCTCTTCGCTAACAAACACCTCGTCCATTACGATTTCACCAGTGATCGACGCACGCAGCGCAAGCTTACCGTCAATCTTTGGTGCTGAAAGGCCTTTCATTCCTTTTTCGAGAATAAAGCCACGAATAATGCCATCATCGGTTTTTGCCCAGACTATAAAGACATCAGCAATAGGAGAGTTGCTAATCCACATCTTACTCCCGGAGATAATGTAGCCCCCATCCACACTTTTGGCGCGTGTCTTCATGCCACCAGGGTCAGAGCCGGCGTCCGGTTCAGTTAAACCAAAGCATCCCACCCACTCACCGGTAGCCAACTTGGGTAAATACTTTTCTTTTTGTTGCTCAGTGCCATAAGTATAAATCGGATACATGACTAAACTGGATTGCACACTCATCATTGACCGATAGCCTGAATCAACGCGCTCCACCTCACGCGCAATTAGCCCGTAGCTGACATAACCAACACCTGAACAGCCATAGCCGTCGATAGTCGCACCGAGTAATCCGAGTTCGCCCATCTCATTAAAGATGTCTCGATCGGTATGTTCATTACGGAAGGCTTTAGTCACTCTGGGTGCCAATTTCTCTTCAGCAAAGCTCGCTGCGGAGGCTCTTATTAGACGTTCTTCTTCCGTCAGCTGGTCATCCATATTGAATGGGTCTTCCCAGTTAAATTTTCCCCAATCACTTGCCATTTCGATATCCTATTTTCTTAAATCAATTAACATCTAAATAATATTTACTATTTAGTGTACGCCAGACTTTAGCGACTGTATCTTAAACTGAGTAGTATTCTGCAGTTTGGTCCAGAGATTTTGTCGCTCGAGCGATTAATAAGTCGATTTCTTCCTGAGTGCTGACAAATGGTGGGGAGATGATCATGGAATCGCCGACTGCCCGCATAATAAGTCCGTTAGCCACACAGAACTCACGACAAATGCCGCCGGATTTTTGATCGGCTTCAAGACGCTCTTTATTCTCCTTGTTACGCACCAACTCAATTGACCCGAGCATACCAACCCCGCGAACATGGCCAACAATAGGGTGATCAGCAAGACCAGTCCATTTTTGTTGCAAGTAGGGCCCAATGTCGTTTGCGACATGATCTACAAACTTGTCACGTTCCATAATGTTAAGTGTTGCCAGTGCAGCAGCGCAGGTAATTGGATGGCCAGAATAGGTAAAACCATGTCCAAATTCACCGCCATCACTGGTAATAACATCTGCGACTTTTTCACTAACCATAACGCCACCGAGCGGTTGAAAACCATTGGTGACGGCTTTTGCAAAGGTCAGTAAGTCAGGTTCCATACCATATGTTTCACAGCCGAACATATTGCCGGTACGCCCAAAACCACAGATAACCTCGTCACTGACAAATAGAATGTCGCGTTCATTGAGAATGCGACGTACCTCTGGCCAGTAGGTGTCTGGCGGGACAATGACTCCGCCGGCTCCCTGAATAGGCTCGGCAATAAAAGCCGCAATATTTTCTTGGCCCAGCTGATCAATTTTTTTCTCTAATTCCTGCGCTGCCTGCAGGCCAAATTCATCAGAACTCAAGTCAGCGCCATTGTGATACCAGTTTGGGTCAGTTATGTGCTGAACATAGGGAAGCGTTTCAAACTGATTGTGGACAAATTCAAAACCACCCAGGCTTGCTGATGCAATAGTACTGCCGTGATAGGCATTGGTACGCGCTAAAATTATACGTTTTTTAGGCTGCTTTTTAGTATCCCAATAGCGGCGAATCAACCGAATATTCGTATCGTTTGCCTCAGAACCAGAATTAGTAAAAAACACATGTGTAAATTGCTTTGGGGTCATTTGAACAAGTTTTTCTGCCAGTTCGACCGCAGGTGTGTTGCTGCATTGGAAAAAATTATTATAATAAGGCAGTTTTTTAAACTGAGCATGCACTGCATCGGCAATTTCAGGCTGGCTGTAGCCTAGGCTGCAACACCACAGACCCGACATGGCATCAAGCATCTGCTTACCATCGGTATCGTAAATGTAAATATGTTCAGCGCGCTCTATAATTCTGCCATGATTATTTTGATAATCATTAAAATCGGTAAACGGATGCAGGTGATGATTTGCATCTAACTGTTTCCATTCTGCGGTTGTTCTAGAATTGCCCATAATTAATCTCATTATCGCTGGTTATTTAAAATGCTTGGATTGGCTGCTACACCTAATCGGCAAGGTCGCGGTTCAAGTTCTGATTTTAGGGTAGTATTTGACCACACTCTTGAGCGCAGGTCATTCACCCAAAGGGGTGGGAAAATAACCTTGATTATGGACGCTCAGATCTAAATACTAGACACATTAATTAATAAAAATTGAGAAGCCGGTATGTCTAAGAATTTACCCGTTGTTGGCATCGCTTGTGATGTTATTAAAAATGGCCTCCACCAATTTCATGGTGCGGGAGAAAAATATATTAATGCCGTAGCGCATGGCGCTAATGCAATGCCAATATTGCTGCCCGCTTTTGGCGAAGGGACAGATATTCGAGATCTTAATAGTTTGTATGATGTAAAAAATATTGTCAGTCGGCTCGATGGTTTGTTTTTAACCGGCAGTCCTTCTAACATTCAACCTCACCATTTTAGTGGGCCTACACATGAACTAGGCACGTTAGAAGATCCTCAGCGGGACAGTCTTACACTGGCGTTAATTGAAGAATGTGTTGCTCAGTCAGTGCCGATATTGGCTGTATGCCGAGGCTTTCAAGAGTTAAACGTCGCTTTAGGTGGGACATTACATGCCAAGGTTCATGATCTGGATAGCTTTATAGATCATCGTGAGGATTCAACGAAAGACCGAGATGGTCAGTATGATCCCTCGCATCTTGTACATTTCAGTGATGGAGGCTATTTGCACTCGATGATTGGTGAGAAAACCTGGCCAGTAAACTCATTACATAGCCAAGGGATTAATCAGTTGTCAGATCAGTTGGTGATTGAGGCAATTGCCGATGATGGGCTTATCGAAGCGGTATCTTGTATTAGCACTGAACCTAACAAGAAATGTTGGATAGTAGGCGTGCAGTGGCATCCTGAGTGGAAGTTTGATACTAACAAAGTATCTACAATACTCTTTCAAGAATTCGGAGAACAGGTAAGACAAGCCGCTGACAATAAGGCTCTTTAGCGTTAAGTATTTATTGGTCGTCCGCGGAGTATATCTCGCGACCATCAAACCAGGTTGATAGTATTTTTGTATCAGAAATTTTATGGGTATCTCCACTGTCTTCAAGAGCCAGTAAGTCTTGGTTTAAGATAACAAAATCAGCCTTCTTACCTAACTCTAAAGAGCCAGTAATATCCGACTGACCGAGCATTTCTGCGCCTTTAATCGTGTATGCATCGAGAGTATCTCGAATAGACACTTGCTCATTAATGTTAAAGATACGCTCTGTGATTTCATTCTCTCGGGTAACCGCTTTTTCGATATTTAGCATGGGGCGTGGGTCGCGTTCTTCAACGGGGGCATCGCTGCCGGCTACAAGTATTCCGCCAGCCCGAAGGACAGAAGCGGCAGGGTAGGTGTTTTTGTAAACGTAGCCCTTTGGGTCATAAAGATCATTCTCTGCAAGGACTGGCTCAATGAAGGGAGTGACATACATCTGATACTCAGTTCCCGGCTCTATCCAAGAATAGGTGAATGCTATGGCAACCTCTAAGTCGGCAATGCGAGGGATATCATCAGGGTGAATTATTTGGGCATGCGCAATAGAAAACTTTGCTGTTGAATCCGGGCTTGCATTCCTTGCCGCTTCAAAAGTATCTAATGCTACGCGAACGGCTCGATCTCCAATGGCATGGCTGTGAACATTAACGCCAGCGTCATACAGAGCGAGGGTATAGTCATAGATAAATTGATACTCTTTTTCTAATATTCCATTACTCTCAATGCACTGTGAGGACAAAAACCCGTGTTCGGCCAAGAAACTCTGCTCGAATGCTCCAGATACACTGCTTGCGCCTTTTTCACGAACGGCTTTGCAGACATCTGAGTTTGTATCAACATAATCTACAACCTCCAGAGCTTGAGTATCTGTATTAATACTAAAGATGGGTTGCAGGTAATTGTTGAGGGAGGCGGCATTTGGCAGCATTGGTGGGAAAGAGTACGGATCTCCTTCAATGACGCCATCGACAAAAATTTTCGCCGTATCGATCTTTAAATTAAGCACGTTATTGTGACGTAGTTGCGTGTTTTTTAAATCAGTCATTAAAGTAGGAATGTCTATAGGTTGGTCTATGCTGGGCCGATAATCTTCAAATTCTGGATAAAAAGCGGCGGTTAAGCGATAAGTTAGCGGAGAGATCTCTGCCCACTTCGCAAATTGGTCAATCTCACCGATTCTTAACGCCGCATCCATAGTGGAGGTAATCCCTGAGGCAGCAAGCCGTTGGGCGATTTTCTCATACACCGATAAATCTATTTTAGGATAGCCCCAAAGGCTCGGAAGGTTGACTAGTTTGCGGGCATCTTCATTGATAATGCCATTAGGCTCACCATTTCGATCGACACCAATAACATGTTTAAAACCAACAAATTGGTTATTTAGGGTTTGTTTAGTAAGGCCAACATTAAGACCATTTACGTCAGTCGCAAGGCTCATTGCAAAACTATTGACAGCACCGTGATGGCCATCATCACCAAGCAAAATAATAGGGTGAGCCAGAGATACAGCATCCAGGGCAGAGCGCAGCGTTGGAAACTCCTCCGATGGCTCATTACCCTTAGAGAACGCCCATTGTTCGACGGTTAGCCATTCACCCGCTGGTAGGTCCAAACGATCGATGCACTCACTAATGACTGGGACTATAGTTTGTAGGGTATAGGGTTGGCTGTCCAAATCACAATTATCACTACTAATAATCCCGGGAAGATGAATATGAACATCATGCAAACCTGGGATAATCATCTTTCCATTTAGATTAATTATTTTTGTGCTAGGTTTAACACTACTCAAGGCATTCTCAGAATTACCAACATAGACCACGCTATCATCAGTAATCCCAATAGTAGTAACAGATTGCTGATTTTCGTTGGCAGTATAGATAACACCGTTAGTAAAAAGTGTTTCTATGGGAGTACTACTTTCTTTCTTACAGCCGGACAGTGATAAAGCAGACACAAGTAATAACAGAAGTAGAATTTTGTGTGACATGATTAATTTTCGCCTCAAAAAGTGCGTTGTGCTGACAGAGTATAGCCTTACATACCCTCTTTGGGTGTGCAAATCTGCTGAACAACTGTCGCTTATCAGATACTATGTTTTCTTGACCCGCTCACCGATTATAGAGATAGATATTTATGACCCCAATCTTGCAACTCGATCAGTTCCTAACAGATAACCCGGACATTGAGATGTTCGAGGTTCTTCTTCATGACTTAAATGGTGTGCAGCGAGGAAAATGGTTACCCAGAGACAAAATTAATAAAGTATTTAGCGGCGGTTATAAAATGCCATTAAGTAGTTGTGCTTTGGATTGTTGGGGACGTGATCAAGAGGAGCTGATTGCGGTAACCGGGGATGCAGATGGCATTTGTGTGCCACACCCTGAAACATTGGCAGTTGTGCCGTGGGCGGATAAAACGACTGCTCAAATAATTGTTTCAATGGCTAATGAAACAGGTAATTTACCGTATGCGGGGGATTGCCGGTCGGTGTTGCAGGGGGTAGTTGATCGATTTACTAAGTTGGGTTTGACGCCAGTGGTGGCAAGCGAAATGGAATTCCACCTTTTGAGTTTAGATAGAGATAAGTTTGGTGTTCCTCAGCATACTCAGACGGCGCTTGATGGGAGTCCTGCGATTGGAGGGCATACCTATGGCATAGACACTATGCGTGATACCGCGTCGTTGATGGATGCCATTATTGATGCAACTAAACAGCAAAATTTGCCAGTAGATACTTTGATTACCGAGTTTGGCCCATCTCAGTTTGAGATTAATTTGTATCATCAAGATTCTGCAGTTCGAGCCTGTGATCAAGGGAGTATGTTAAAAAGAGCAATACGCAGTGTTGCACATCAGCATGATAAAATAGCGTCGTTTATGGCAAAACCCTTTGCTGACCAAGTTGGTAATGGCATGCATGTTCACTTTAGTCTATTAGATCAACAAGGTAAGAATGTTTTTGATAATGCTACATCCGAAGGTAGTGAGCTATTGAACCATGCCGTTGCGGGATGTTTGGCGACAATGGCCGATAGTATGGCAATTTTTGCTCCTAATATTAATTCCTTTCGTCGAATGGTACCGGGCTGTTATGCACCATTGACGGCTAATTGGGGTTATGAGAATCGGACGACTGCTTTACGTATACCGGGGGGTGAACATCGAGCTATGCGCATCGAGCACAGAGTTGCAGGCGCTGATACAAACCCTTATCTAACCGTAGCGGCCATTTTGGCAGGCGCCTTATATGGCATAGAGAACAAGTTAAAAGCGCCATCTGCGGTCGTGGGTGATGCTGGTGATGCAAAGCCAACGTTACCGCACTTTTGGAATGATGCGATTGGCGTATTTGAAAAATCGAGCTTTATTAAAGAGTATTTGAGCGAAGAGTTACAAACCAATTATGCCCGCTGTAAGCGTCAAGAGAAGCATGAATTTGATAGCCGTGTCACGCTCATGGAATACGACGCCTATCTTTAGTTCAAGTGGTTATTAATCATAAATAATATTCTTCAGACTCTAAGCCAAAGTGTCGTTCTCTTGATTGTCTTTCGGTCCTGATACCACGATTTGAAATATTTATACTGGCAATTTAGGGCTATCTTAAAACCAGCGTGCACACCAAGGACTACTTGGGCTGAACACAAAATATAAACACTGGGCGCATGGAGGTATTAATAGCGCTTCCATGCGCTGTTGCTAACATTAGCTGCAAGCATCGACCGACATTATTTAAATGGCCGTCGCTCTAGGGGAACAGCCGTTTATACTATCAATCACGCTCTTTCGAGCCCTAGAGCTTACACAAAAAAACATCATGCATAACTGCCCGAAAGGACAGGTATGTAGATTTACCCGACGTTAATGAGGTGTTTTTCCTATTAGGTGCAAATTACTGAATGCAAATTATTGAGAACGTTTAAGCAACAGACTATTAATTTCATTTTGTGCCAATTTTGCTCGGGCTGAGGCCATTTTGGATGTATTGACAAAAGGTCCCACCAGCACACGATGCCAGATATCACCATTTTTACTTGTTACACGCTCACTTTCAGCGGGTAAGTTTAAAAGTAGTAATTGAACCTTAAAGTTTTCAGCATCCTGAACATTCTTAAAAGATCCAGCCTGCAACAAGTATTGCGCGTTTTTGTCAGGATTAATCGAGTTTGATTGAGCTTCTTGATCATCGGGAATCAGAATTTCATTGTCTTTAAGTAACGTATAAAAATCGAATTTTAATTCCTGGATATTGGCTTTTTCGACCAACTTACCAACAACCGAGGGGCTTGACTGCGATGTATCATCAAGCATAGGCGGTACAAAATACATTACCGCTGATCCAATCAGTAAACCTGCAATAAAGGCCGGCCGCGACGATTTTTCCTGCGCAGCAGGACGACCATTGCTTCGGCCTGAGCTATTTTTTGACGCGGATCGATTCATAAAAGTTAGACCTTCCGGATGAAACTGAATTGTAGGTGAAATAACAGGTCGTTGGCAAAATTAAACGTCAGATTTGACGAATTATTTCTTGATGGCACTACATTTCTTGCGGATCAACGTCGATAGACCAGCGGACCCGCCGCGCATCTTTGTGTAGGTTAAGCTCTACGATTAAGGCATCCAGCAGTACCTGAAGAATTGACCTTTTACTGGCGTCAATTTGTAAAACAAATCGATAGCGGCCAGCACGTTTTTCTAACATTGCGGGTAAGGGCCCTAAGTAACTTATCAAAGGGCTTGGATGATTGATCCCCTCAGCTATATTACGAGCGGTGCGTAAAAATTTCTCAGCCTCATTGGCTCTATCTGACTCGGCGCGGATTACAGCCATATGCCTAAATGGAGGAAGTTGAGTTATTTTCCGTTCCGCCATTATTTGTTGAGCGAAAAAACTATAGCCACTGCCGATCAACATCTCCAAAAGGGGGTGTTGGGGTTGATGCGTCTGAATAATAACTCTACCGGGCAAATCGCCACGTCCGCTGCGCCCGGCAACCTGAGTCAATAACTGTCCCAAACGTTCATGACTACGAAAATCTGGGCTGAACAATCCACTATCAGCATCGAGTACCGCAACGAGGGTCACATTGGCAAAGTGATGACCCTTAGCGAGCATTTGTGTCCCAATTAATATACAGGGTTCACCACTGGATCCAATCTCAAAAACCTCTTGCATCGCCCCCTTTTTACGTGTGCTGTCTCGGTCAACACGCAATACTTTGGTTTGTGGGAAACATTTCTCTAAATATTCTTCGCTACGCTCGGTACCTTCACCTAAAGATATTAGTTCTTGCCCTTGGCAACCCGGGCAAAGGTGGGGAACGCGTTGTTGATAGTCGCAGTGATGGCATATGAGTCGATTTCGTGCTCGGTGCACCGTGAGCCGAGAGTCACAATTATGACATTCAGCAGACCAGCCACAATGATGGCAAATGATGGCAGGAGCGAATCCGCGACGATTCAGAAAAACTAATACCTGATGACCTTGTTCAACGGTCTGGCTAATCGCTGACAGAGTAGAAGCGGCAATGCCTGCCTCACTCTTTTCACTTTTCAAATCAACTAATGACCAGTTTGGTTGCTTTGCCGTTCCCGCTCTATCGGTCAATATAAGATGATTGTAGCGACCTGTGGCACAATTATTGAGGGATTCTATAGAGGGTGTCGCTGATCCAAGAATTACCGATATACCTTCTTTGTGTGCTCTTGAAACGGCTAGATCTCTGGCTGAATAACGAAAGCCTTCTTGCTGTTTATAGGATTGATCATGTTCTTCATCGACAATAATCAGACCAGGTCTAGCCAGTGGAGTAAATATCGCTGATCGTGTTCCCAAAACAATTTGAGCGCTACCTCTTTTCGCACTCGTCCATGCCGCGAGTCGCTGTTTATCGGTCAGACCAGAATGAAGAGTAACAATAGGCACATTAAATCGATCACGAAATCGCTTTTCAGTCTGAGGCGTTAAACTAATTTCCGGAATAAGTACAAGCGCCTGTCGGTCATAACGCAATGTTTGCTCAATCGCTTGTAAATATATTTCAGTTTTACCGCTGCCTGTAACTCCATCCAGCAGGTAACAATTAAAGCTATGTTGATCGATGCTATCTAACACCAATCGTTGCGAATCATGCAGAGTAAGCGCGTCTTGCTTAAGAATATTTTGTGTGGAGATTTTAGTGTTAGCGTGTTGAAAAGACTCGATGAGTTGCTTGCTCTCAAGCGTGGTAATAATTGCTCGTGAAAAATCGCTTACGAGTATCGAATCCGCGCAGGCCCCATTGGAGAGTAATCGATCAATGAGTTCTTTTTGGCTTCTCGCTCGTTTGAGCGAGTCACTCCCCAAGCCCTTGCCCTTGTTAGTTAACTGCCAATATCGAGTCCCCAGTATCGGGAGTGGCTCTCCCTTTCTAAGTAATACTGGCAGCATACCAAACAGAGCGTCACCAATAGGGTGTTGATAGTAATTTGCGGCCCAACTAAACAAGGTTAGTAATTTAGAGGGTAATAAAGGACCTGAGTCCAAAAGCCGATTGACTGGTTTTAGTTGATCAAGACTCAGTTCACTGGTGGTTATATGCTCGACTACTAGGCCAACCACTTCACGCCGACCAAAGGGAACCATGACTCTGCAGCCAACCTCCGCCTTACAATCGGGCCACGCCTCAACAACATTGTTGGGAATGAGATAGTCAAATAGACGACGCAGGGGCGAAAGCACTGCGACGCGGACAATAAGAGGCGTATCTTCAGCCATAAATAATCAATAATTCCTGTTGTAACTAAATTAGTTTCTGCTAAAATCCGCGCTCATTAGAAATGGCCTACCGTGCCTTGCACAAACTGGACAGCTTAGCGGCATGATTTTACCAGTTTAAAGATGAGGTGGCGGTTCGTAACTTGGAGTATAAGATGAAAAATGAGATTCACCCAAACTATAACGAATTAGTTGCAACGTGTAGTTGTGGCAATGTTATAAAAGTAGGTTCAACGCGCACTAATGCCATCTACCTAGATGTCTGTTCTGCTTGTCACCCGTTTTACACAGGTAAGCAAAAGACTGTTGATGCTGGTGGTCGAATTGATCGCTTCAACAAGCGGTTTGGTGCTGCTAAAAAAGGCGCTTAATCGCTCCTTTACAAGTCATACCAGTTTGAGAGATGCGGCTTAGTTGTCAACTATGCCGCATTTTTTTTATTAGTCACTCGGCTACCAACAATTCAAAGATGACACTTATACGGTCATTGAACTTGATATTATCATGTAAATAAATACCGGCATCGGAGTCTGACGACATCATGGCTGACCGTTGGTGTTGATTAAAAGGTCGTGGATACTGAATGTCAGAGCCCTTATAGGTGATGGTTATAATTGACCCCAAACTCGCGCCATAGGATTGAGCAAGTTCGCTGGCGATTGTCTTTGATTGGTCTATAGCGCGCTGTCTGGCAAGTTTTTGATAGGTGACCTCATCGGCGACTTTTAAGTTAACTTTACCTAGTTGATCTATTCCCGCGGCTAGAGAAGTTGCCATTACTTCATCTAGCTGGTCTAGCTTATTGATCGATACCGTTATATTACGTACTGCTCGGTAACCCACTAACTCACGCTTTTTAGATGCATAATTGTAGTGAGGGGCTAATTGTAAACTAGATGCTATTATTTCATCTTTTGGAATATCTAAAAGCGCTAAGGCTCGCAAAAGTCTGTTGAACTGGTCATCAAGCTCTCGTTTGGCACGGTTACCGTCTTTGTTAATGGTTTGTAGCTGCATATTGAGCTCCGCCATATTTGGAGCGACAGATACTTCACCTTGACCCGATGTAACAATAGTGCGCTGAATAGTGTCTGCGCCAACAGCCGGTGATAGAGCGGTGAGTAGGCTAAAATAGAGGATGTAGAGAAATAATTTCATGGGCTAACGTCCTTTTAGAAATGTGGAAAAGTTGTCCTTAACAGATTAAATTTTAGCATCATCTATGTGCATTTAAAAAAAATTGTCGAATTTTTGTCGACTAGATTGGCAAAGGTTATAATAGATTTTTAAAGATCTAATTGGGAGAATATCTTGCGCGGAATTCGGCTGTTTTTACAGTTTTTGCTGATTATTAGTGTGGTGATCATAGGCGCTTTTTTTGCGATGGAAAACAGCCAGATAGTAAACGTTAGCTTTATCTTAATTGACGGGCCATCCTTAAGCGCTGGTGTTTGGATGCTAATCTTTTTAGCGTTGGGTTCTTTTTTAGGCATGCTTGCCAGTTCAGTGCTTATAATTTCTTATCGGCGTAGATTATCGCGCGCAACCAAAAAGGATTAGTTCAAAGATGACCAATGTAAAGTCTAATGTAATTGTAGCCCTTGATTATGATGATCAACACCAGGCTCTAGCGCTAGCGGATAGATTAGATCCTACGTTTTGCCGGTTAAAGGTTGGCAAGGAACTATTCACCGCCGCTGGACCATCCATTGTAAAAAATTTGAGTGATCGTGGTTTCGATATTTTTTTGGACTTAAAATTCCATGATATTCCCAATACGGTTGCTAAAGCAATTGGTGCTGCTGCAGATTTAGGAGTATGGATGGCCAATGTGCATGCATCGGGGGGTAGCCGGATGATGAGTGCTGCAAAAAAAGCATTAGACAGCAAGGGCAGTGAGATGCTTTTGATAGGTGTTACTGTGCTGACTAGTATGGATGCGTCAGATCTTGAGGAAGTGGGTGTGCGGCGCAATCCGAGTGCTCAGGTCCTTCATTTGGCAGAGTTAGCGAAAAATTCTGGGCTAGATGGCGTGGTCTGCTCTGCGCAAGAAGCTAAACTGTTAAAAGAGTCTTTGGGTCCAGCGTTCAAATTAGTGACCCCAGGTATTCGCCTAGCCAATAGCGCGGCGGATGACCAGCGCAGAATTTTAACACCTGCAGATGCAGTGGCACTGGGTAGTGATTATCTGGTGATTGGTCGGCCCATTACTCAGTCGACAGACCCCCTCGCAACACTTTCAGAGATTAATCGGTCTTTATCATTTGGTGTTTAGCCAAACTCATCGGCAAAAATTACAGTGCCAGTGGTATTGTAAATACGGACATAGTCGATATCAAAGGTAGCTTGGGTAAAATCAGCATCGATTACCTTTTCAATAGCAAAGTTGAGCAGAACATATTGTGGGGTGTCAAACGGCCAAGTGGCTTGATTTTTAATGGTTGGGTTGTAGGTATAATGCTGCTTTCCATCAACGCTAAACACTAATTTTTCAGCCGTCCAGTCCAGTGTGTAAATATGAAATTCAGAAGATATTGTGGGTACCCTCTGGCCACCTAAGTTGATGGTGTTGCCGAAGCTTGAGCGCGTATGCACAGCGCTTTGTGCATGATTTTGGATTTTGCCCCAGTGCTCCAAAATATCAATCTCCCCACAGTCGGGCCAAGGTTGATTGCCAAAACCTTGAGTCTCAAAGTAGGCACCTGCTTCGGAAATATTTTTGGATAGCATCCATATGGCTGGCCACGTTCCATGACCTTTAGGTAGCTTAGCGCGGACTTCCACTCGACCATAAGTGAATGCGAATTTAGAATTTAGCCGAGCAGAGGTGTATTGTTTAACCACACCTTGATCTTTAAAGGATTCTTTTTTGGCTTTTATTTTTAATAAACCATCGCTGACATACGCATTGTCTATTCTGTTTGTATAATGTTGCTGTTCCTGATTATGCCAACTATTTCCATTGGGAAGGACTGTTTGATGGAACCACTTACTCTCATCAACAGGAGAGGGGGTATCAAGAGTCGTTGTATTTCCCACAAGCGTCAGAGAGCATAGTAGTAATAATGCAAATGTCTTTTTAATAATCTGTCTAAAGTGAACCATTATTTAAGTACCTTATTGAGTGCTAAATTTTATCCAATTTAAATTCCACTCATTACCAATAGCATCTAATCGTAATGTCTGTTCACCCGCAGTTAAGTTCACAGTTGCTGAGTTGGTTATCCACGATTGCCAGCCACCGGTATCTTCAACGGTCTGTGTATCTATTTGAGTCCCATCAATGAGCACTTGGAATCCAGCGCTACCGACATCGCTGGCTACTCGATATTCGATCAAATAACTCCCCTCAGTAGCTACGTCAAGAGAAAATTCTACCCAATCACCAGTATCTACATAGCCAATATTAGATCCGCCACCTGTATCTGTGGTTGTTTCTATTTGTATACCTGACATATCGGAATAGTCTTCCGCTTCTATTAATCCTGGGACAGGATAAGTAGATCCAGATTCGCCGCCCGTATTGCCATTCTCATCTTGGAAGACCCTAACGTAATCAACTAGCAGACGTTGAGGAAATACAGTTGATGTATTTGGATTTCCTGGCAAGTTGCCGCCTACGGCGATATTGAAGATGAAGAAAAACTCTTTTTGGAATGCTTCTAGAGATACTGAGTTATCTATCGACATAATGTGATACTGCACATCATCGATATACCACTTAATTCTGTTACTGTCCCAAACAATACTATAAACGTGGAAGTTATTGGATAGGTTTTCAGACATCGACTTTGTATTACCAAAGTAGGTCGGTGAGTAGTCTGTGGTCAGACCACCAACATTCCAATGAGCGGTACCAAGTACCCGGTTATCTTTACCGCTGCCACCGCCTACCATTTCCATGATGTCAACTTCACCACAATAGGGCCAGCTCACCTCGGTAATGTTTTTACCTAGCATCCAAAGGGCGGGCCATATTCCTTGCCCTTCAGGCATTCGAGCTCGAATATCGATACGCCCATACTGAAAGTTTTGCTTTCCCTGAGTTTTTAAGCGAGCGGATGTGTAGTTTCTGCCACTATAGGACTCTTGCTGAGCTCTGATGACCAACATGCCATCTTTTAGGTAGGCATTTCTATTTGTGTAATACTGAAGTTCATTGTTTCCCCAGCCATTGCCGCCAATGTCGAAACCCCAATAGTTAGTGTTGATGTCTGTACCGGAAAATTCATCAGACCAAGTAAGACCATATCCCTCATAAGATTCAGGCGTTGTGTAGCCTGTGTATGTTGGAATAATCCACCCATCATCAGCCTTGGGTTGTTCCGGGGTTTCACCACCATCAGTATCTTCCCAACGCACATCATCGATTTGGAAGACCGTATCGGTGTATTGCGTTGCCCAAATAACGATTCCGGTATTAATTGTGGCGAGGGATAGGCCATCAGCAACCAAATCATCAATTTCTATTGTTACAGTTTCCCAACCATTATTTCCTTGAACACCGAGATTTTGGTCACTAGAGGTACAAGGATAGATACAATCCAATTTCATGCTGTAATTGCTATCGCCACTAATGGTCTTGATGTCAAATATGAGCTGGCCACCTGCGTATCTTGATAAATCTCTACCCATAGAGGCCTTGAAATAAAAGATCGCCTGCTGGCCTTCAGAGCTATGCTCAATCTCAAGAACATTCCCTCTGTCCTCATCCTGTACGAGTCGCCAAGCAATATTGGGGCAACCTTCCCCCCCATCATTGGAACACTCACCCCAGTTGATTCCAGAATCAGCGGCATTCATCCCCTGATCCCACCCAGAATCCACTTCACCATCAATAAATACGTTGAGTACCACCTTCGCAGAGGTAACCGTTACTGTGCGAGTTAATACCCGAGATACATTACCTTCAGTGTCTGTGGCTGAGTAACTTAAGGTATAAACACCCGCCGTATCAGAATCAACCAACCCTACAGTTGTTACCGTGACAGAGCCATCAATAAAATCTGTGGCTGTCGCCCCTGCATCAACATAACTGGTTGCCTGCTCATGGTTAATCGTAGCACTGCCATTGAGTATGATGTAGGGTGCCTGTGGCATCAGAGTAGCCATATAGGTCTCTAGCGCAGCGCTATCTGTCAGAGTCGCTCCACTACCAAGAACTCCTTCTGTTAAGGTATTTCCGTCCAGACCAAATAGGTATCTCAACAGCAACAATCCATCAGTCAATGCGTCAACAGACCCATTGCCATCGATGTCACCTGAAGTGGCGTAAATGGTAGCTAATTCTTGTTCTATATCTGAGGCGGTGGTGTATTGAGCATCATTAGCGACAACGCCGCTAATTAGTGCATCTCCAGTCAACCCAAATACATAGCGCAAAAATAACAGACCATCGGTTAAAGCATCAGCACGACCATCACCATCAATGTCCCAATTACCAGAAGCTAATGCTTGACTAGACATCATTGAGTATTTGTTGGCGTTATCATCTGTATCAGGGGGTAGAGACGCCTCCACACTTAGTGCGAAGAATGCAAACAAGACTAAAAAGAGAACTTTCGTCTTTTTAGTGAAATGCTGATAGAAGTTCATAACAGTCCATTTGTAATTTTTCGTTAAAATTCCATATCTTAAAGTCTAATAGTTAATTTGAATGAATACTTCTTTATGATGAATATTTTTTCAGTAAATAAGCCAAAGAGTACTAGTAGAGCGATGAGAGGGAGAATAAATATAGTTTCTTTTTGCTGCAACACTAGGCATGTTTAGTGTCATTTGTGTTCTAAGGTGCACCTCGGTAGAGTTGTAAAGGTTAAATCTTCGAACATAAGTTGAGCTCTTTTCCTTTTTACAACAAATGGAGTAATTGGATGCTACAGGCTAAAACTCGCCATCTACTACTTTTAATGGGTTTTCTTTTTGCTCCCTTGGTGGGTGCAGATTATGACCTAGTGATAGCTAATGGCCGTGTTATTGACCCTGAGACCAAATTTGATGGCGTAAGACACATAGGAATAACGGATGGTTCTATTAAATATATTTCATTGGTACCGTTGGTAGGTGACAAGGTTATTAATGCGGAAGGACTCGTTGTAGCCCCGGGCTTTATTGACATCCATAGTCACACGCCGACTCAGCTGGGTCAGAGGATGAACCTTTTGGATGGTGTTACGACACAACTTGATATGGAGGCCGGGTCTTTTCCTGTCGACTTCTTTGGACAGAGCTACAAAGGCGGAGCGCAATTGAATTATGGTGCTTCAGTGGCTCACTATGCGGTGCGCTCAAAAGTCATGGAGGGGATTAAAACCGAATATCTGATCGGTAGTACTGACCCTTTTAGGATGAACGGAGACTCTTGGATAAAGCCCGCTAATAAACAACAAATTGAAGCCATGCGATTAATGATCCATCAGGGTATTGATAATGGTGGTTTAGGAATAGGTGTGCTGTTGGACTACCTTACATCAGCGGTATCCGAGGCTGAGTTGAGTATGTTATTTGAAGTGGCTGGCGAACGGCAAGTCCCGATTCATGTCCATGTTAGGCGCGGCTATACGGGCGATCCAGCAGGTCTTATAGAGGTCGTAAATCTTGCAAAGAAAACCAAAGCGCCATTATTTGTCGTGCACGTTACCCACAATGCGATGGGTCGAGTGAATGAATGGCTACAAATGATTGATAATGCCAACCAAGCAGGTGCCAACATAGCCACCGAAACTCTTTCCTATGCTGCTGGTGGTACTAGCATATCGGCCGATGTATTTCGAAATCGCGATTGGCAGGCTATGTTTGATATTACCTACGAGGATGTTCAATGGGTTGCGACAGGCGAATGGCTGACGAAAGAAACGTGGCAGCAATATGCAGAACAACAACCCATGGGCTCGGTTAACCATCACTATGTCAAAGAAGAGTGGATGAAAACAGCGTTGTCGTGGCCACGAATGATGGTGGCGACCGATGCATTGCCAGCGATTAGTCTGGGGGTTAAAACTAACCCTAATGTAGCGGGGACTTTCTCTCGAGTGTTGGGGCATTATGTTCGAGAGACTAAATTGTTGTCGCTTTCTGATGGGTTGGCACGTATGAGCCTTTATCAAGCTCAATGGTTGGCGCAGTCCTCTATTGCGTTTGACAAAAAAGGACGCATTCAAAAGGGTTCTGACGCAGATATAGTTATTTTTGATGCTAAAACGGTGTCTGCTAATGCAGTTTACGGCGATCCATACCAGCCACCCACCGGTATTCCATACGTCATTGTTGGGGGTCAATTAGTGGTAGAGGAGGGCGTAGTTGTGGAAGGTATTTATCCGGGTAGGCGTATTCTTGGTGACGGGTAATAATCTAACCTCAAAAGCGCCGTTTGATGCTGTGCCTTTCACCTTTTGTTATACTCTTTTGCGACTCTTAGTGGTGAACTAAAACCATCAAAATAGACCTATTGGGATAATTAATGTCAGATACATATCTTACCTGTGCGCTCTATAAATTTGTGACGCTTCCGGATTTCGCAGAACTTCAGGAACCACTTCAAACAGTCATGTCTGACAATAATGTGTTTGGTACCTTGCTGCTGGCAACAGAGGGCATCAATGGCACTATCGCTGGATTGCCGTCGGATGTGCAAGCAGTACTTAGGTGGTTAGAGCAACAACCGTTGTTGTCTGGAATTGATCAGAAAAATTCTTATCATAGTGATATTCCTTTTTACCGAACCAAAGTGAAGCTTAAGAAAGAGATAGTCACCATGGGTGTGCAAGGAATAGACCCAAAGCAAGTTGTAGGTACTTATGTAAAACCCAGTGATTGGAATGCACTCATTTCTGACCCAGAGGTAGTGGTTGTGGATACGCGTAATGATTACGAGGTCGAAATAGGCACGTTTAAAAACGCCATTGATCCACAGACTAAAACATTTCGAGATTTCCCTGCGTGGGCTGGGAAAAACCTCAATAAAGAAAAACATAAAAAAGTCGCCATGTTCTGCACCGGTGGTATCCGTTGCGAGAAGTCCACGGCTTACTTGAAAGAGCAAGGCTTTGATGAGGTCTATCACCTTGAGGGAGGTATTCTAAAATATCTGGAGGAAGTGCCACAAGATCAAACCTTGTGGGAAGGCGAATGTTTTGTTTTTGATAATAGAGTTGCCGTTGGCCACGATCTTAAGCGTGGTTCCTACGATCAGTGCCATGCCTGTCGAATGCCGATAACCGAACAAGAAAAACAGTCCGAATTTTATCAGCAAGGACTTGCTTGTCATCATTGCCATGATGTTGTGGAGGATGATCAAAAGGCTCGTTTTGCTGAACGCCAAAAACAGGTAGAGCTAGCCAAACAGAGAGGGGAAGAACATATCGGCAATGCAGCGTTTGAGGCTACTGAACGCCGTAGAGCAGCTAAAAAAAGTCGTCAGTTGGCGCAAAAGTAGTGGGGTGCGGTATTCTGATTTGCTGAGCCTAGGGAGTCGATACGGTGAATTTCGACCGCCTAGTGAGGTAGTATTTGAGAGGCCCACTATCGGGATTAATCTTAATGGATGCACGAGGGAATTGGATGACAGAGCTTGATATTTGGCACGCGCAGGTGAGTGAGGAGGCATTAGAGCCAGAACGTCCGATTATAGATGCGCATCATCACCTCTGGCGAGTCGGAACTCCTTATGAAATTGATGATCTTTGGGCAGACACACGTTCAGGTCATAATATTGTTGGTACCGTTTTTATCGAGTGTGGCTCAGAGTATCGAGTCGATGGGCCTATTTCATTGAGACCCGTAGGTGAGACTGAGTACGTTCGAGGGCAAGTTGAGTACTCGCAGCGCCATAAAATGGTGGGCCAACCACCTATCCTTGGTATGGTCAGTCACGCGGATCTAACATTGGGGGTTGCTGTCAAAGATGTACTTAAGGCTCATGCAGAGTCTTCTGGGGGTCTACTGCGCGGCATTCGCCACGCCACAGCATTTTACCCTGATCCGCCAGCAGTTGATCGTTATACAGGGCGAATTGCTGGGCTGATGAGGCAACCTAAATTTCGAGAAGGTTTTGCACAATTAGCGCCTGCAGGTCTAAGTTTCGACGCCTGGCTTTTACATAACCAAATTAGCGAATTAACTGCTTTAGCTAATGAGTTTCCTGAAACGACTATTATTTTTGATCACTTTGGTGGCCCTCTAGGCATTGGTCCGTATACCGGTAGACAAAAAGAGTTGTTCCCACAATGGAAAGCTGATGTGGCAGCGCTGGCTCGTTGTAAGAATGTGGTGGCTAAATTAGGTGGATTAGCTATGGTTATTAATGGTTGGGGCTGGGACGAACGTGATAAACCTGCCAGTTCAGATGAAATTGTAATAGCCCATCGAGATTATTATCAGCACGCCATTGACTGTTTTGGTCCAGATCGCTGTATGTTTGAGAGTAACTTTCCTGTGGACAAATTGTCAGTGTCCTATGGTGTACTTTGGAATGCATTTAAAAAAATAGCTCGGGGGTTTAGTGACTCTGAAAAAGATGCGATGTTTAGAGGAACAGCAACACGTGTTTATAAGCTATAGACATTAGAGATAAAAAAAATGAGCCTCGCGGCTCATTAAAAGGTAGGACTACTTTGACGTAGAGGGATATGACGGCACTGCCGAAACAACCGCACTAACACGTTAGTGTATGGTTGCAGGGATAAGCATCATGGGGTGGAGGTTTGGTAAAATCTTGGTTCTTACAAGTAGCGCTTCTTCACAGGTCTCGCGCTGTCCTGTTGTTAACTTTGTTCCGTTGCGCCAATGACCATTACTGAGCGCCCAGCGAAATTCGGTAAATATTCGGTTTGGTAAATTGGCTATCACCTCTTCAAGCATTGTCTTAGGCCGCTTCTTTTTTAACGTTAGTCAAAACTGGAGATTCAGACTCAGCAATGATGGGTAGGGGGTTTCTCGATCCGACTGCCTGTTGGAGTGAGGTAAAACCGTCTTTTTTCATTAATTGGACTAGTCCACGATTGATTTCGCTGAGGTTTTGAGGGCCATCAAAAATCATAGTAGTGATCATATGGAGTAAGCTAGCACCTGACGTAATCTTTTCATATGCATCTTTGGCCGTGAAAACGCCACCCACACCAATCAGCGTTTTAGTGCCGCGTGTTCGCCGATAAACATGCCGTATGACATCGGTAGAAATTCTTTGTAGTGGCAGACCGCTCATTGCACCTTTACCGGCGGGTAGAAGACCTTTCACCGTTGGATATTCCTCAGGGAGATGCTCAGTGTTGTGGGAAGGCTTGGCTAGGTTAGTCAGTACAAACCCATCCATATTGTGTTTGACGCATCCATCTACGATGATGTCAATTTCAGCAATTGAAATATCTGCAGCCAATTTCACGTAGATTGGTTTGTCAGTAATTGGGCGAATGTGTTGAGTTACTGCGGAAAGCAATGCGTCTAAATTGTGCTCATCCACAAATGGCTCGCCATCTTGCGTATTTGGGCAACTGATATTAATCGTGAAGTAGTCTCCAACATCTTTGAACAGGGTCATCGTCTTCAGATAATCACGGATTGACTCCTGTAACTCAAACTCTGGAGTAACATTAGACTTAGCTGCGTTGATCCCAACCCTGAGGCGCCCAAAATCCACCTTGGCAAGCCTTGAGGCTATTTTTTCTGAGCCTTGATTATTTAGGCCGTACCAAACAACAATAGCGCGAGACTTTACCATCCTGAATAGTCTGCGACCGGGGTTTCCCGGGCATACTTCTCCCGTAAAGGAGCCAAGCTCTGCTAACCCAAAGCCCATTGAGGGGTAAATCTTTGTTAGCTCACCATCTTTGTCAAATCCAGCTGACAAACCCACTGGATTGCGATATTCAATTCCATCTACTTCAATATTTAAGCTCTTATGGTTGTAATCCCACATCAGTGATGAGAACCCTCGCGTGATAGGGTTACTTCCTAAAAATACGCCTACGCGTTTGAACGCATAATGTGCGTTTTCGGGCTCCATCAAAAAAATAAATGGGCGCGCAGCACGAAATAATATCCAAAGAGTAAAGTTTCTCAATCCGACTATAAAGCTCATGTTTGACCTCAAAATTAAAAGCGACTAATTGCGAATACGAATGATAATGGATCTTATTTGCATTAATCAAGCATTAAGTCTGATTTTTATCATTTAATGCCTTGGTATGAGCATCCAGGTATCAATGTCGAGTCGACTGTAGAACGTTAAATGTGGGTGATCTCATGTGAGTAAGATATTAAATAAATTAAAAATGTCTAATAAATTCAGAAGCTTGCAGTTTACTGAACGATTGATTTAAGTATCTCGAAACCCATGGCCTATGGAAAAGAATAGGTCCTAATATGGTAGTTAATTCATCGTATTTATGCCCGATATGCGATAGCGTCATGTGGCTTATCATGAAGAAGATAAATATCTAGTACTCTTAGATGCTCTTAGCGTAGTACTTTTAAATTACTGAGCGTGAGTGTGCAGGTTTAGATAACTTGATTGTTAACAGGAACAGTAATAGTTTTTGTAGAGTGATTGTGACAAACTCCGCCCCCTATGATTTGTAGGGACAGCGGTAGTTATATATGAAAATATTAGACGGTGGTATTGGGCGTTACTTAAAAGAAATTGGTGCACCATTTCAGCAGCCTGAATGGTCTGCTTTAGCGCTGATGGAGGATCCTTCTTCTGTGAAAGTTGCTCATCAGGCTTTTGTGGATGCGGGCTCTCAAGTTATTACCACTAACTCCTACGCGGTAGTCCCTTTTCACATAGGCGAAGATAGATTTGTTGAACGTGGTGCTGAGTTAATTCGATTATCCGGCCAGTTAGCTCAACAAGTTAAGCAAGCTGCGGGCGAAACTGTGTTAATTGCCGCAGGTATCCCTCCAGTATTTGGCTCCTATAATCCTAACGAATTTGTTCATGATGACGCCGTTGCCATGCTAGAGGTCTTTAAGCAGAATCTTTTGCCATACACGGACATTATTTTAGCGGAAACACAATCAAGTATTGCTGAGGTGACTGCTATCCAATCAGTGTTCGGAGATTGCGGCCAGCCGCTGTGGATCAGTATGACGCTCGAAGATGAACCTGTAACAGGTGAAGAGTCACGTCTGAGATCAGGTGAGTTACTGAGAGATACTTTAGAAAGCATTAATTTTCAGTGCGTAGATGCGGTTTTATTTAACTGTAGCCAACCTGAGGTGATGGCCGAAGCCGTTAAGCTAGCGGCTGAGATGCTCCCTAGCGGGAAAGATATTGGCGTTTATGCGAATGGCTTCCGACCTATTACGAATACTATCGACGCCAATGACGGCTATTCTGTCTTGCGAGAGGATTTAACCCCGCAAGACTACCTTGCATTTGCAGAGCACTGGCAGCAGTTGGGTGCCACTATGGTTGGTGGTTGTTGCGGTATTGGACCGGACCATATTTCGCTACTAAAGCGCTTAAATGATTAAAGCACGACAGTAGTTAAGGCGGCGCTTAGCGTTGACTTAACTATTAAAGGCGTTGGTAAATCTCAGTAACTTCAATACCATCAACCGTCGCTGTTTGGCTGAGATTATCCTGGTCAATCAAAACCAGATGTAGCGACTGTTGTGCATCAGAGTAATTCTGAACAGAGCTAGTCATTCCTGTTTCAACGGCTTGTCCGTTTTTCCCAAACTCAATAGAACCAAACCAGAACTCACTGCTATTTGATAGGTCTGGCCCCTCAGTTGAGGTAGTTCGCTGTAGCGAAATAAAGTGCCCACCACCAATGATCTTGGTAGTGAAAATACCGTCTTGTACCCTATGCCAGAGGCCATCATAGGGGGAGGTTACGATTGAGGCTGTATTCCATGTCTCGACCATATCTAGTGAACGGCCATCATCGTATTTCATACCCATTATGGTTTGTACAAAACCGCTATCAGTCTCCTCAATAGCCACATCAAAGCTGTAGCCTTCAACTGACCCGTTATGGTTAACAGTAGGTACTTCAACCATTACACCGTCATCCCAAGTTGCAATGCCGGCACCAACATCGATACCAATTTCTTTGTTCATGAAGGCGAACATAAATCGATTATTCGTATAAATTTTTATCTGGTCGCGTAGTAAAATACTGACTACACCGCTCTCTGTGACTTCTACATCCTTAAGTAAGTACGCGCCATCAGGCAGTGCCGGAACTTCAGTAAAAGCGACGACAGCCGTTTTATCATTATTACAGGCTGTTAAAAGTAGGACTGCAAAACCGAGCATTAGACGCTTTAAATTCATGATTGACCCTCTGGGCTTAAAACTATTAAGAATACGACATTTTTACGGTAACACAAGGTGAGCCCTGTTAATAAAGATGTGGTGACCATTGATCGCAAAAACAGCAGTCTTTGTCGAATAATGAGTACATATATTACTAAAGATGAAAATCCTTCAGATACAAAAAAACCTCACTACAAGAGCAAGGTTTTAATGTTTGGTACCAGTGGCCGGACTCGAACCGGCACTCCCGAAGAAACCAGATTTTGAATCTAGCGTGTCTACCAATTCCACCACACTGGCATTTCTTTCGCACGGTTGTGTGCAGGGCGCGAGTATAGCAGTGATCAATAGAGGGTCAACCGATTTAACCTTGCGAGTTAGTAAAATAAGCAGTGTATGTTTTAGTATGAATTATTTGGCGCTTTGGCGTTAATTTCTATACCCTTGCTGACCCATAACCCTAGGCTATAACAAATTCAAATGCGCCGTGACCATTTTCAATTTGACCTCCCCAACGAGCTGATCGCTCGGCAGCCGACAGAGCAACGCCAGGGCAGTCGGTTGCTGTTTCTTGATGGGGCTCAAAATACATTAAAACATCAACAATTCAGTGATTTTTTAAGTCATGTGCAAGCCGGTGATTTGATTGTGTTTAATAACACCAAAGTCATTCCTGCGCGACTCTATGGTCAAAAGGCCAGCGGTGGGAAAATAGAAGTATTGATAGAGAGGCTTGTCGACGCTTACTCTGTGCATGCTCATGTGCGCGCCAGTAAGTCTCCAAAACCAGGTAATCAAATTATTTTTTCCGATATTTTTTCCGCTGAGATGATCGGCAGAGAAGAAGGACTGTTTGAGTTAAGGTTTAACCAGCCGGTATTGAAAATTTTAGAGGCCATTGGTCATATGCCTCTGCCGCCTTATATCGATCGAGAGGATACAGAAGCGGATAAGTCTCGTTATCAAACTGTTTATGCCGAGCAATTAGGCGCTGTAGCAGCACCAACAGCCGGACTTCACTTTGATGAAAAAATGCTAGCGGATATTGAAGCGGCGGGGGCATCAATTGCATTTGTGACTTTGCACGTAGGGGCAGGAACTTTTCAGCCAGTACGAGCGGAAAATATTGTTGATCACCAAATGCACTCAGAATGGTTAGAGGTAACTCAAGACGTGGTTGACCAGGTTTCGATAACTAAAGCTAACGGTGGCCGAGTTATTGCAGTGGGCACCACGAGTGTGCGTTGCTTAGAAACAGCGGCGCAAAACGGTCAGCTAGCGCCGTTTGAGGGTGATACTAACATTTTCATATACCCCGGTTACAAGTTCAATGTGGTTGATGGCTTGCTAACCAATTTTCATCTGTCGGAATCAACATTAATCATGTTAGTCAGCGC
>ENA-OSJC01000681-OSJC01000681.1-marine-metagenome-genome-assembly--contig:-NODE-681-length-31770-cov-7.557599_pt1 | contig 31770 bp, 49 predicted proteins | sample MGYA00237885_ERZ534234 | MGnify/ENA primary metagenome ERZ534234 (study PRJEB26413, sample SAMN06343907) | marine metagenome | isolation source: coastal waters | place: Atlantic Ocean: West Antarctic... | reverse complement strand
GTCCTCTTGTAGTTAAAGTTTTTAGTGTTTATACTTAGTATTATACAGCAAGATGTCTTACTTGTCAACCTTTATTTTACCTTTTCTTTCCATGATTCACTTAACATATTTTCAAAATCTGCCTCATTTTGTGGCTGACTAGGTGAACCCTGTAGTAAGTCTTGTTGTGGCTTCATTGCATTAACAAATTGCTCAAATACTTCACATTCTTTAGCAGTATCTTCTGCAATATCCCAAAATTTATCTTCGTTGTCCAATATCCAATTACTCATTCCCATTATTGCGTTCCTTTTTTAGGTGACTCGTATATAGTGAGGTTTTCTAGTCCTTGATCTATTGCCGCTTTATCCATTATAGCATCAAATGCAGACTGTGCCTCTTTAGTAGGCGTCTTTTTCCAGCCTTTGTACTGCTCAGTTGCACGTTCTTTTAATGATTTCATATTACGCTCCTGTGTAATTGTAAGGTTTGTTCCATTTACCAACATTAATGTTAGTATAGTGTGAACGACTAAAGTAATCAGTCATTGCATCATCATCGTTAAAATAATCTGGGCCTTTCATTGCCGCTAACAATTCATTAAAGAAATCACGCTTAACACCTTTATAATGATCATCAATCCAATATTCGTTAACTTGAATATGTCCATCGCCGTGGCTAAAGTTATCACTAAAGTCAATAGCACCTTCTTTAATGTTAACTGCTAGCGTTGAATGATTGTTAATACTAATACTAGCTTTCATTTTGTATTTTTTCAATACATCTTTAATAGCTGGTGCAAGTGCTTTTTTATCGTTTTGTGATACATATGCCATTTAGTTCATTCCTTTATTGTTTATATACTTATATTATACAGCAAGAAGTCTTGGTTGTCAACCTTTTATTTTCAAGTTTTTTCGTTAAATACACACATAAATTTGGCTATATGTTTGTTAAATACCCATGTACAACCGTACACATCGATAGAAAGTATACAACATGATAGATCCAATCACAGCAATAGCAACGGCCACAGCGGCTTTTAATGCTATTAAAAAAGGCTTTAGTGTAGGCAGAGATATAGAATCAATGGGCACTGACTTGTCTAGATGGATGGGAGCATGTAGCGATATTAATAAAGCTGATGAATATGCTAAAAAACCGCCACTATTTAAGAAACTATTTGCCTCAGGTTCAGTAGAAGAAGAGGCTATGCAAAGTTTTATGGCTAAGAAAAAAGCTGAAGATATGCGTGAGCAACTTCGTGATATTATTTCTACAACTAGAGGACCTAGTGCTTGGAAGGAATTAGTAGCGGAAGAAGGAAAGATTCGAAAACGTAGACAAGAAATGATCTACGCTCAAGAAGAAAGCAGACGCAAACTAATGGAAGTTCTTGCTATAGTAATTGCGTCTGTATTAGGAATAGGTGGAGTAATTTTCTTTGGATGGCTTATTATGGACCATCGAGGATTACTTTAGTATTTCATATCGCTTTCTACTTGAAGTGTGATATTACTTGCTTCCATGTTAACAAAGTTAAACAATGTACGAACACCAAATCCTACTGCACCCTTTGGAGTAGTTGGTTTGCCTTTTGACTCCCAACACATTCCTGCAATATCTAAGTGCGCCCATGCTGTATTGTTATCTACAAATTTATACAAAAACTCTGCAGCAGTAGTTGAACCACCATATGGACCACCAATGTTTTGCATATCAGCAATTGGTGAATCAATCATTTTAGCCCAGTTCTTACCCATTGGCATACGGAAGAAACCTTCTCCTGCATCTTTGCCAGCAGACTCAATTAATGTTTGTAGTTCAGTTGAGTTAGTAAACAACCCAGCCATTTCGTTGCCTAGTGTAGCAACAATAGCGCCAGTTAGTGTAGCTAAATCAATTATTGTAGTTGGTTGATATTCTTGTTGTACATATGATAAAATATCAGCTAGTACAAGTCTACCTTCAGCATCAGTGTTTAGGTTTTCTACAGTTAATCCTTTGTGTGATGTAACAACATCACCTGGCTTAATTGCTTTACCGTCTGGCATGTTTTCTACAAGACCTACAATACCTACTACGTTGCGTTTAACTTTTTGTGAAGCAATTGCATGCATGGCGCCTACTACTGCGGCACTACCGCCCATATCATACTTCATATCACCCATGTTACGACCTGGCTTTAAACTAATACCGCCTGTGTCAAATGTAACACCTTTGCCTACTAGTGCAACTGGTGCATCGCCTTCATCGCCATTCATATGTTCCATAATAACAACTGCGCTATTATGTTCACTGCCTAATCCAACACTTAGCAAAAGATCTAATCCAATGCGTTCTAGTTCAGTTTGATAAATTACACGTACTCTAACACCAAGTGGTGTAAGTGTTTCATTGATACGATGTGCGTATTCTTCAGGGTATAATGCATTTCCAGGTTCGCTAATTAAATCACGTGCAAATTTAATACCAGTACTAATACCAGTTTCTTCTACTTGTAGTTTATTAACTTCTGGATCTGTTTTATATTTGTTAAATTGGTATCCGGCTAGTGCGGCACCTTCTTTTACATCATTAAGTCTAGGTAAGTTAAAAACAATTTCTTCTACTTTTGTTTTATACTTAGTAACCATTTTGCCACCAATGCTACGTGCTTCTGCTGGCGTAGTCGGTGCTTTATTGATTAATGTAATGTAATCGTAATCTTTGTTTGCAAACGCAATGTCTACATCTTCGTCTAGTAAGGTTGCGCTTTTAGCCAACCCTAATTTTTTTACTTCATTCTTATTGCTAGAAAGAAGTACTAATGCTTTACTCATAAGTAGGCTCCTATTGGTTTAATAGTCTTTATTATATAACGGGAAGTGTGTAATGTCAACCTAAATTAGGTTGCGTATCCATTCAGTAATTTCTTTTTGATTGAATTCTGGGCTACGTCTATGTGATTCAGGTAAGCTATCCCAATCACGCAACGCTGGATGTGTTTTCTTTGATTCACTAAATGAAGTTCCCCAATTCCAACCACCATGTGACATTTCTGTTACCCAACGGTTATGATGCCATTTTTTCATATCGTGTCTAGCACGTGTTTCAAATTCTTCGTTTATATCATATTCATAGTTACGTGAAACTTCGTATTGATTTGAAATCTCAATATCAAAATCTTCAACAAATACATGTTCCCATGTTGCAACAATAAATTGTGTTTCGTCTGTAGTAAGATCACGTGCTAGTGGGATAATGTAGCAGTGTTGCATATCGCCATCTCTTATGCCATATTCAATTGCTACATCTCCATCTATTGTTGTGTACGGATACACAATATCATCTGGCCCATATGTCTTTACAAAATCATACCATTTTGCAATCATGTCTGACGGCATTGCTTGTTGTGTACAAAGTATGATGTGATGTTGATACATTTAGATTTTACCTGCGTTGTAATTTTTAGTAGGTTTCTTTTTAAGCCATGATGTTTTGGACTTAGCTTTCTTAGTTGCTTTTTTATCTGTGACAACAACTGGGTTTGTAACAGATGGTCCTTGTGCTGCTTTGTGTAATTTATTTAATTCTTCTTGTGCGTCCATTAGTAGTCCTCCTCTTCTTCAAAATCTCTTGAACTTGTAACTACTGGTTTTGTGATTGTTGTACTACCACTATTTACATAAAGTCCAAACCATGCTGCTCCTGAGCCAACTACTACACTTACTAAACCAGCTTGTGCATTATTTGGATCTGGCAGCGCCATAAACCAATGTGTTACTTCATATAACAAATATATGTACATTGAAATAAATGCACGTGGAAATATGCGCAACTTATCAAACCAATATGGGAAGATTTCCCAGATGCTTAAATTGCCATCATTATTTAAATCATGTGCTGCATCATTATATTTACGTTTAGTTGCCATTTCCTTCTCCGTGTTTCTTATATGTATTTATGACAGCTATATCAACCCTTTTACTTTTGCAACCCAAAAGAAGCCTACTGTAACCGCTATTAGTAAAAAGATACCAACAGTCAATGCAATAGCTATTGTAGCTTCGTTAGCTTTAGATTGTCTGGCGTTAGCGTTCTTTTGCTTGGTAGCTTTTATCTTCATGCCTCTATTGTAATCATCTCTAAATTTACAAAAGTCAACATAGCCTTGTAGTCGTTGCTTGTTGAGCATATACTTCAAAGTCTCTTCGTTCTTCTTTAGCTGTTCCTGTGCTTGGAAGGCTTCCATGATATTACCAGTGCCAGCTTTAACTTGTTTCTTTATAGCTTTCTCAGCACCAAAGTACTTACTAATTGCTGCACCTGCACTGGCAATATCTTTACCATTTGATATTGTGGTCTTAATGACCTTGAATGCCGCGTTGGCTATCATCAGTTCTGCTAACATATCCATAATCTCCTAGTGTATTCTTGTGGTACCCCATACGGCTCCCTTGATGGCTGTATTACTAGATACTCTACATTTACCTTATGTGTGGATGGTTCAATTAGCAGCCTGCTGCCTTCTGGTGCAAGGGCGGGTGCTATATGGATTGGGTATAGTTCTGCTGGACTAGACCACACTACAGTTGAACCATTTACTATTGTGCATGATATTATTTATCGAATAGCCATAAAAAAACCCAGTCCTAAAACTGGGTTTTTCTTTATAATAACTAGTTAGTTATTTACGCTACTGTTGCTGCTGAAAAGTTTCCGCCAAGTGCTCTAAGAGCTACTTGAACTGCTGCTGCGTCTGCCCATGAAGAATTTTCCATAGTTACTGTGAATACTGTTCCACCAACTGAGTGAGCTGATAAGCCCATCCAAGTTCCGTGTTGAGCCATAGTTTCCATTACTTTTTCCATTTCTTCGCCTGGGTTTACTTCTGCTGAAATATCAGCGCCTGCTGTTACTGTAAAGTCAGTCATTGTTGCACCGTAGTTCCACTTACCGAACTCGATTACGTTTGCTGGGTTTCTTGTTGCCATTTTAATTTCTCCTAAAAATGTTTTGTTATCTGCAGTTTATCTGCTAATACTATTTATCTAATTACGGTAAAAACAGTTGCAAATACCGTCCAATCAACGGTAGTAGCTGCACTTCCTTTGACTGTAATCTTTAAACTAGTGACATTTACCGCAAGATCCGCGGTCCAATCGCTGTATTCAGCTAATGTTTCTTTTTGTTGACTACCTATTAATAATAAGTTTCCGCCTGCTCTATGTACAATACCTTGTATTTTTACACTGTATTGTCCTATTGAACTGGAGCCAACAACATGTAATTCTACCATTGCTGTTGTTCCGTCTGCTATTTCTATCTTAGTAGCATCGGATAATAATACTTCTGTTACTGTTGCATCTGTTGTTTGTATTGCCATTACAAGACTTCTACGTTCGCCTGTAGTGTCTGCTGTACTTACTTTTTGTTTAATGTTGCTTCTAAACTCTACAGCATTTAAAAAGTTTTTATCTCCGCCATAATCTGCTTTAGTATCTACATAATTAGTTGATGCTAATCCTGCAATACTTGGAATGTATGGTTTATTTGTTAAATCTAAATAGTTACCAGAGAATAATGATGGTCTGTTTACAAGTGAATTATAATCGCCATTAAATGCGCCTGCACTTGTAAATGTAAAGTTACCTGCACCATCTGTAGTTAATACCTGTCCCGAATTACCATCTGCAATAGCAAGGTCTGTTAAAGCTGCTGGAACATCTGTAATTCCATAACCTGATACTGTAGTTGGTTTACCATTTAAGTCTGTAAAGTTACCACTAAACAATGTTGGAAGGTTAGTTAAATCGTTGTAGTTACCACTAAAGTGATCACCACGTTCTACTAGTTTTTGATCTACATATGATTCTGTTGCATAGTTACTGCCACCGACACCTGTTGTTGCATCCACTGCTGGTGCCCATTCACTGCCCGTCCATTTTAGAACATGGCCAGTTGTTGGTGTTGTACTGCTTACATCGGTTAATGAACCAAGTGTGCTTGCACCACCGCCGCCTCCACCTGAGTTTGCAACCCATACGTAATCTGATCCATTCCAACTTAATACGTGTCCACTTGTTGGATTACTTTGGTTTAAATGTGCATCAACATCACTGTTAGTATATAATATTGGTAGTCCAGTTAGACTGCTATATACTCCATCAAACAATGTTGGTTTGTTAGTAAAATTAGTATAGTCTAAATAGTAAGTTCCGTCTTGATTGTCTAATGTGTCTGCGTTAGCTGCACCACCTGATACATCTGTTGCTGGAGCCCATTGCGTCCCATCATACTTTAATACTTGTCCTGATGTTGCGCCACTTGTAGTTACATCTGTTAATGCACCAAGTGTGCTTGCGCCACCTCCACCACCTAATAAACTACCTGTGTCAGTTAAGTCACTTACGTCTGCTGGTATAGTTGGTTTGTTTGTTAAATCTGTGTAGCTTCCGCCAAATGCTGTTGCTGAATTCTGTGGAGTATATCCTAGTGCAGTAGTAACATTGCTTGATGTTATACTTTTTATATATCCTGCTGTATTTGTAAGATCTCCAAGGTCAGCTGGTATAGTTGGCTTATTATAAAGATCGTTGTAATTACCGCTGAATAATGCAGGCTTACTGGTTAGATCGGTATACGATCCAGAGAACAATGTAGGCTTACTAGTTAGGTCTGCATAAACACCACTAAATGGTGTGCCACCTAATAAACTACCTGTGTCAGTTAAGTCACTTACGTCTACTGGTATAGCTGGTTTGTTTGTTAAATCTGTGTAGTTTGCTGGCGTTAATACTGCGTCTGTAATTCCATAACCTGCAAGTGTGCTTGGCACATTTGTAAGATCATTAAATGCGCCACTAAACGCACCGCCTCCGCCACCGCCGCCAGTGCCTCTAACGTCACCTAATAGTAATGCTTCTTTTCCATCTATTTTTTGGAATAGTTTTACTGCATTAGCACTACCCGGAGTTTTAGTTAACATTCTGTCAACATCATCCCAATAGTAAGTATCGCCTATATCACCTGGAAGTGATACCGCTGTTTTATTACCAAATAGTCTAACTCCAAAACTGTCGTCATCTTTACTAACAACAACACCAGTTGGATTAGTTGTTGCTGCAATCCAGCCACTGCTGGTTAGTAATACTGTTTCGCCAATTAAGAATGTATGAGGTGTTAGCTCAACATTAATATTCTTTTCTTTTGATACGTAATTAAAACGTGATAATATCTGTGTTGCAAAATTGTTTGTTAATCCACCCGGTAGTACATCTGGTAATGGAAATATAAATGGCTTGCCTTCTTTAATAGAAAATAATATGCCATCATCTTGATCAATTGAACTTTCGCCAAACTGTGTAGGATCTACACTAGCGTTCATTTGATCTTCGTCCATTAATACACAGACAATTTTTGTTGGACCCGTGCTAGTAATTGATGTGATTTTTAAGATTTTACCTTGCGAAGTAGTAGCAATATAATCGCCTGCTGCAACATCTCTGCCGTCATATTGCTTTGCAACAAAACCTGAGGTTCCGCTATGCAACTGTGCCGTAATATCTAATGTAGCATCATATGTATAAACGTAATTATTTTTTACATCTTTAGGTGCTAGACTTAATATCCTTATAGGTAATAACTTCGGCGCATCAAGTACGATCGACATGTTACATTACCACATTCATTAATGCATGTCCATTTGCATCCGCACCCGTAGCTGCTGTATTTACATTTACAACAAACTCTGTTAGTAATGTTGCTGGTGCAGCTTTTACAATGTACGTTGCTGTAGGAAATCTCATCTTGTATGATGTTGTTGCAAGGTCGTATCCCATATAAACAACACTCTTAACACTACGTGCATATCCATGTGAAAATGTAATTTCAGTTCCACTTACAACTGCCGTAACGCCTGCTGGTAGTTGTTCTACTGTGCTTGGGTTTCCACTTGCGTCAAAGTTAATCTTTGCTGACCAACTTGAGGCATTTGCGTTTGCTGCTGCATCTAGTCCAACTGTAATGCTTGTAGCATCTTCTGTTACTGTAACACCTGATGCTGCTTTTACAGTTTTAAATTCTAATCTATTAGATGCAAACTGTTTGAATATTTTTGATCCACTTGCATCTAAGTTAACTGCATCTGTTGCCACTGCTTGACTTGATACACCATTATTTAACAAGTAAGTATTAGTTGAACCTTGTGGAATGTCATCTGTTGTAAGTTGCTCTAGCTTATGAATTAGGAGACTTAAATTCTTTTCAGCTGCGTCAATTCTTCTATCACTCTTGGTTCCAAAAAATACATATTGGTTTGCTTGCACATCGCCTAAAGAGGCTACTGTTATTAGCTTGTTGTTTACTTCATCGTAAACATATATTGTATCATATTCTAATTTAAAATCTGCGGTTGCGCCCGATTTAATATGTGTAGTTCTTGTATTTGGCATTAAATGTCTCCTAGTGTAATTATTTCTAACTCGTCTTGCTCAACGATACTTCCTGCAGCAAATACTACTTTGTTCTCTTGAACAGCATAGTCTCGTTGATGAACTTTTATTCGGTTTACAAACACTTCTAAAAAGTGATTGTTTATTGTTATTAAATTGTTTAATTGGTCTTGGAATTCATATACTAGTACTGATGTTGCTGTAACACGTTTACTGTGAACTAATTTATTATCTGTTTCACCGGTTATTGTATCTATATGTAATTCGTCACCTTCTAAAATCTTAAAGAACGTTGCATAGTTACTTGCATCAAATGAGTATTCATCTGGGCTTAATCTACGTCCGTTTCTATATATTACTGTGTAGTTACCATTTAATTCTAATTCTTGTCCATTATTGACTTTGTAAAATTTAAATGCTTTTGTAGTTCCATCTGGAACAACTATTACATCACTTGTTTTTAACTCACCCGTAAAGCCAGCTTTTGCATTTGCTATACCTGAGTTAATTCCAATAACTAAACTTTTACCATCTACACTATCAGTAACAGTAACCATGTTACCTGCTGTTATTCCTTTAATCTTTATATCTCTATTTACAGCGGTATCCACAAGGCTTTTCCCACCGCCTGAGCTAAGTGCGCCTGTTACAAATACTTTACCCGAAGCTTTATCGGCTGCTATGGTATTTTTAAATACTTTAAGTGTGGCATCGTATACCAACTGATCACCATCTAATATACCCTCGCTGAGTACGATTTCTGGTAATGGTAACGAACTTATACTTCCACTAAACGCTTTAATTGGCACTACATATTCTCCTTGCTTTTATATATTTAGTCTAAATTAACAATACTGCTTTATCAAATAATCCATGTAGGGCAGAATCGTATGTTGCTGCTCCTAATGTGGACCTGTCAATTTTAACTCTAATCCAAACAAAATTTCCTTGGAACGTAGAACCTAATGTGCCAGTTGTTTGTGTGGTGTATTCATAATAGTCTGCACTACTTCGCAACTGTATGTTAAACCAATCTGATTCAGTTGGTTCAGCTACTAATGTTGCTTGAACATAAATTCTTCCTTTGAAATTCTTAAAGTGGAAGCTCATAGTATGCAATCCGTCTGCATATCCATAGAAGCCATCTCCTCTAGTCTTATCACTTGTATAAGTTAGCTCTGCTTTATTTGTTAATACTATTGTTGTGTTAGCCATGCTGTCTGTCCATTTCATTAATGCATCGGAACATATAGTTCTCCTGCGTAAATATATACTTGTATTTATCTACTTTAAGAATTCTGGAGTGACTACAGTTTCTACGTTGAGACGAATTGCATCATTTAGTGCCATTTTAAGTAACATGATTGATGGTTCGTTGTTTGTGTATATAGTTGGATAGCTAAAGTATCGAGAATGTGTCATTAACGGTGTATGATCTTTGTTTATTCCTTGCCAACGTGAATCCGCCGCTAAAAACAAATCATCAAACATACACATCATATCATATGGCTTTTTAGCATCTACACTGTTTCTGTGGCGCCATGTTTCATACACTCGTACTTTATGATGATACTGGTCGTACCATGCTTTTTCTCGGTATATAATTTGTCTATTAGGATCTTGTAGATACGATAAATGTTTATCGTTATATGGAGTTTGCACTTCCAGTACGTTATATTCTTCGGCTAGATAGTTTAATAATTCAACATTGTTTGTATATACACTTGCAACACTTGCAAATGCATTATTTCCTTGGTCGTCTGGTTGTAACCCAGCATACCTGTCTACAATTCTATATTGTCCATCAAACTTGTTTCTGTTAATTTCTATCATATCTCTATGAAAGAAGTTACCTACTCTAATGACACTATAATACTTGTTGTAATATAATTTTCTTACTGGTATCCAATTTGGGTGTATTTTAAAGTGCTGCATCTTTTTCCACCGCAGCTACTCTGTTCATTGGTAGAATATTTACTTTATCTGATGCTGGTTCATATGATATTTTAATTTCTTTTGCTGTTGTATGTTCCATCATAAAGTTTGCAAGTGGAAGTTTAACACGTTCATTAATTAAACGTGCTAATGGACGAGCACCCATAGCAACATCATATCCTTTTTGTTCAAGCATTAGTTTAAGTGAAGATGACCAAATAATTTTAATATGTCTACCTTCTACATATCCTTCTAGCTGTCTTAGGAATTTTGTAACAATGCGAGCCATGTTCTCAGGTTTGAGTGCATTAAATTTAACTACACCGTCTAGTCTGTTACGGAACTCTGGAGCAAAGTAATTGTTAACTGCTTCATCAACCGCTGTGCTATTATACGTTTCATCATTGAATCCAACTTTCTTAATTGCTGCATCTTTTGCACCTAGATTACTTGTCATAATAATGATTGCATTTTTAGCTGATACTTTTTTGCCTGTACTACTTGTAATAATACCTTCATCTAATAAACTTAACATAACACTCATAATATCAGGATGTGCTTTCTCAACTTCGTCAAGTAATAGAATACAATTTGGGTTGTCTTCTAATTGTGTAATAAGTAAACCATCACCTGCTTTGCCATCTCCGTGTCCTATATAACCAGGAGGTGAACCAATTAGTTTTGATACACTATGACGTTCTTGGTATTCTGCCATATCAAAACGTGATAGTTTCATGCTCATAGCTTGTGCTAAACGTCTGGCTAATTCTGTTTTACCAACACCTGTAGGTCCTGTAAACAAGTAACTTGCTACTGGTTTGTTTGGATCTTTAAGGCCTGCTAAACTAACTGTAATAGCATTAGACACTTTATCAATTGCTTGTTGCTGTCCAAACACTGTATTGTCTAAGAATGCTTTTACTTCTGTGTGCTTTTTAATTGAAGCTTCTTCGGCTGCTGTACCTAAATGTTCTTTTGGAATGCCTGTTAAACGTGCTACTTCGCTGCGTATTTCATCAAGTCCAATAACTGATACACGTTCATCTTCTGGTAAAATTCTATTAAATGCTGCCGCTCTGTCAATAATATCAAATGCTTTATCTGGCAACTTTTTATTAAAGATGTATTGGGCACTTAGTTCTACTGCTAAATCAGCTGATTCAAACAAAATCTCTACATCATGAAAGCTCTCATAATGGTCAATTGTTTGACGCAATACTTCTTTTGCTTCTTGTACTGTTGGTTCTGTTACTTGTAGCTTTGTAAACCTACGTGCAAGTGCGCTTTCTTTTTCAAATATCTTACGATATTCTTCATCTGTAGTTGCCCCAATAACTTTCAACTTACCCGAACTTAGTGCTGGTTTGAGCATGTTACCTGCGTCTAAGCTACCACTAGTGCTACCTGCTCCAATTACAGTGTGTATCTCATCAATGAATAATACAATATCGTCTAATTCAACTAATGCATCACCTAACATTTTCATACGTTCTTCAAAGTCGCCTCTGTATTTTGTACCTGCAATTAATTTAGTCATATCAAGTTCCCACACTGTGGTGCCTTTAATAATATCAGGAACATGTCCTTCTGTAATTAACTTTGCTAGTCCTTGTACAATAGCTGTTTTACCTACTCCGCTTGGACCCACAAGTATTGCATTTGATTTCTTTTTACGTGCAATAGTTTGTACAAGGTCTTTAAGTTCTTCTCTGCGACCAATTACATCTTCAAACTCTGATGCATTTTCACATAGGTTAGTACAGAATTGACGCAACACTTCAACATGTGTTTGTGGCTGTTCGCCTTGCTTACGCTGTTGTTGTGAGTAATATGCTTCTGCTTCGTATCTAGCATCATCATACTGATCTTTAAACTGTTCTGCAAAACTGTCGTGCATCCATGTCATAACTTTTGGCTTTGTTAATCCTAGGCTTTCTGCAAAGTAAAAACTTGTACTTTTTGGTTCGCCTAGTATACTTAAAACTAAATCAAGTTGATCAATAGCTTTCTTACCTTGGAATAGTGCTTGTGTTAATGCACGATTAAACACACGTTCTAACATTTGTGTCTTTTTAGGATCAGGTTCTTCGTCACCTTGTATTTTAATCTCATCACATTCATCTTGTAGATACTGAATTAACGCTACTTGAATTGCTTCAAAATCAGCTTGAATATCATGACACATACTGCGTACACCTTCGTCATCTAAAATAACGGCTGTTAAGTGTTCAATTGTAACATATTCATGTTTAAATCTTTTTGCTAAATCAATAGCGGTAATAATTAGTTTTTCGATATCAGTCATGTTTTAACCTTGTTATAAATTCTTCTACGTTGTCGTCAGTAACAATTGGTAAATCAATAATTAAATGTATTTTCAAATTGCCTCTCTCTCTGTTTTTTCTATTGTGCAGTCCGTGTCCTGTTACTGATATTATTGTGCCAGTTTGTACTTTATCCGGTAACTCTACTTCAATATACTCGTTTGCAGGTCCTTCTATTAATAATGGGGTGCGTCTTAATGCATCTATTATCGAAACCTTCTTATACATTATAAGCGAAGTTCCCTGTCTTGTAAAGTCCGAATGTGCTAATTCTTTAATATTAATTATATAATTTGTATTGCCCTGTGTTACTTTAAATTTATCACCTGCCATTGCGCCTGGAGGAATAGTAACATTTATATATAATTCGTCCTTATCGTCGATCATGACAATAATATCTTCAGTGCCTAATATCTGTTGCTTCAGACTAAGATTGATATTAAGTAACTGGGTATTGTTTTCTTTGACTATGGGGATATAATTTTTTGACTTAATGGTCTCGTATGCTTCGGCTATTGCTAACCAATTTGTAACTTTACCACCTTTGTCTGGATGATGTATTCTGGATAAACTCTTGTATGCTTTTTTGACTTCTGCAAAATCACTGTCTGGAGGTATTCCAAGTATGTCCCAAGGACTATTCTTCTGCTTCATAGTATTGTTCGTAAGCTGCTATGATGCTCTCCTGTTGTTTTATTAACTTGATTATGTTTGCATTATTGATAGATATAGCTTGATATCCATTTGATGTTAATGAGAACAAAGCAAGCCTAATATTTTTATCTTTTAAATCCTGGAATACTTCTTGTACATTTTCTGGAGTGACTATCACCCATGTTATGTTATCCATATCTAATTGATCAACTTCGGGCACCACTAGGGTTGGACGGGGCTCGTCCACGGTTAATAATTTCAACTCTTGTATTGTTGAACAAGATGCAAGAAAAAAACTAGTTAATATTATTAATACAATGTTGTAAGTTTTCATCTTGATTTTCCTTTTCTGTTGGAGTTGCGCCGGACAGCAATTCAAAGCACCTAAGTACATTTGCTGTTCCACTATTTATAATTTTTTCTACTAGCCCTGATTTTTGTTCTGCTAACTTTCCAAAGTCTCTAGCCTCGCCATTTTTCTTTTCAGTGAATGTTTTTTCTAGTTCTCGTACTTGTTTTCTGCTTTCTACAAAGTCTTCATTAAGCTCTATTAATGTGGTATTCATTAATTTTATGTCTGCTAATAAAGTGACTGCTTGTTTACGTTGTAATTCTATTCCAATTTCTAGTTTTGCTTGGTTCTTTGCATAACCTTGTAATTGTTTTTGACTATCTTGATAATACCAATATGCTACGCCGGCAAACATTGCGAATGCGCTAAACATAATTATATATACTTTTAATCTTCCGAACATTTTATTTCACCTTTGAATTAATATCTGTTTAAGAAATTAATTCTCTCTGATATTGCCTTAGCTTCTGGATTATGTTTTATTACATAATCATAGCTACTAGTGATAACACTGGCATTAAATGATTCTTCGCTCCACGCTTGTGGTGCTTTGTTTTCGTAACTGGTAAATTTTACATTTTTGAAGTTGTTGTCTGCACGTGCAACATCATTAATAATTGCATCTATTGCGCTGAATACATCACTATCTCTGTTAAGTTCAACATAAACTGAATAATGTCCATCTGCGTTAGGACCTGTGCTTACGTCCATATCAAGTGAATCGTGTCCAGTTTCTAAAAACTGACTTAGTTCTTGAGCAGGTTCAATATCCATTACTACAAAAGCGATTACAATAACATTTTCATCTTCGCCAAGTTTTGATTTATACTGATCAACACTAAACGTAGAGTTAACTAGATTAGATAAATCGTTGTGGCTAATGTTTTCTGTTACAGGTTTTTTGAAACCCATATTAAGATTGGATTGTTGCATCGTCTTCTCCGTCTCCGTCTGCTATTGCGCTGTCTACTGCACTGGTGTCTACTGCATCATTAGCATTGGCTAAACTTGCTGCCGCTAACTCTTGCATAAACTTACGTGGAATTTCTAATGTTACAAGCCATATATCTTTTTCAATTTTCATTGCTCTGGCTCCGCCTGGGCGTCTGCCGTCCATTCCATCGCGTGGCTCACTATCACTAGGGTCTTTTAATTTCGCTGCCGATATTAAAACGTCTTTTGCGTAGTATACTTTACAATCATGTTTTAACAAACGTTTTGCTGCTTCTGGATCTGGCATCTTCTCATATGGATACATTAATGTAACTGTAACCCAATACTTGTCAATGTGTGGTCCTTCGACAACTTCACCGTCTATCCAATTTGCATATGTGTAGATGTTTTGATCATCTAACACACGTTCAAAATCCATGAGTACATCTAACGCACTTTGGCGATTGATGTTGTTTTTAAGTGTATCTATAATGTAGTTTTGATCCATAATGTTTTTATTCCTTAACTATAGTTATTTATCTATCTTTGCATTGCATGTCAACTTACGCAACTCATTTAGTTTAACACGTAGTTAATTGGTTCGGTTAGTTGTTAAATACATATGAGCAGGCAAGTTAGGCCAATGTACAAAACCTAATAATAGGAGTTAAGATGGCAAAAAGAGCTCGAAAAACAAAAAAACAACAACATCAAAATCAAAATCAAACAAGTGATGTGATTTCAGTAAGTGCCTACAGACGTAGACAAAAACACGTGCAAATAATCCCCAAAAACCTACTTCAAGAAGATTATCTTGAAATGCTTGATGATGCTAATAAAGCAATCGTCTTTGCAATGGGTCCTGCAGGAACCGGTAAAACAATGCTAGGTGTATTAGCAGCTATAGACGCAATGCAAAATAGACTATGCGAAAAAATTGTTATTACACGACCAGCAGTAAGTGTGGATGAACAACACGGTTTTCTACCAGGCACATTAGTTGAAAAAATGGCACCTTGGACAAGACCTATATTCGACGTAATGGAAGAATATTGGAGTCCAAAAGAAATCGAAAACATGATAGAAGAAAATGTTATCGAAATCGCACCATTAGCATATATGCGTGGCAGAACATTTAAAAATGCTTGGATCGTTGCAGACGAAATGCAAAACGCTACTCCAAGTCAAATGAAAATGTTATTAACCCGTATTGGCGATAATTCAAAAATAGTAGTTACTGGCGACTTACATCAACATGACCGCGGATTTGAACATAACGGTCTTAAAGATTTTGTTGAACTTTTAAAAAGACGCAACAGTAATATGATTAGCGTAGTAGAATTTACTAGAAAGGAAGTCGAAAGACACCCTGCCGTAAGTGCAGTTCTAGACATATATGGCGACGAAGATATCGTATAATATTTTAACAGAGTTAAACTAAAAAGCCCTAACTTGCTTGCTTAACTTTAATATCGTCAGTTTCCAATATATGCTTAGTAATTGCAGTCCAATCCATAAGACGCTTAACGTCTTTATTAACTGAACTTTCGTTGTGGTTGTGTCCAATTAGAATTGGCTTTAATCCATACTTAAGACCACATTCAGCGTTCTCAGTTTTATCTTCAACCCACCATAATCCACTATCTTTGTACTCTACTAGTGCTTCATCTTTGTCAGCACCTGTATCCAAACAAATTAATTCTTTAAATGTTCCTTTACCAAACACATTCTCTAGATTATACAAACGTAACCTTTGTGCTTTTTGATCTAAACTTAAACTAGTAATACAATGGAAACGATATCCATGTTCATATAGTTTAGCAACACCGCTACGTGCATCACGGAATGCTTTTAAATAGCCCATCCATGCACTCTCATTAAAAATCTTAATAAGATTCTTAGCTTCAACTTTCAAAAGACCATATTGTTCACCAATATCATACATTCCTTCTGTTACTGTTTCGTACCCATGTTCGCTCATCCAACTATGAAAAGCGCCTTCCCAATCAAGTAATACACCGTCACAGTCAGTAAGTATAATTTTATAGTCCTTCATTATCATCTCTTTCTCAATTAACATACATACATTATAGCAAGAACTCTTGGTTTTGTCAACCTTTTTCTGGTAAATCTTTTCTTAATATTAGCGGAGCAATAACGTTATTCTTCTTACGGCGCTTGCCCCACTGTCCTACAACAATATCTTCAGTTCTAGCACCTGGTTCACAAATAGTAATATGTCCACCTAATGCTTTGTATTCTTCAATAGCATCTATTAATACTTGTCGTTCATTTGCTTCTTCTAATGCTAGTGCTTTTTTACGTTCTTCGATATTCATCATTTATCGCCCTTTCGAAATTTAGTTCTAAGCCACCACCTGTAGCGACTTACGTATTCTTGGAATCCAATGCTTTTCTCCCCATAATGCCTGCGTTCTTCATTTGCCTGCCTATGCCATTCAATTACTTTGTACCTAAATAATCCAATTTTCTTCATAATTTATTGTACCTCTTAATATACAACAGTATTAAACTACTGTCAACCTTTATTATCGGCGCATCCTTGCAATTTCAATTGCTTCGTGTTTGTTATCTTCAAAGATAGGAACCATGTTGCTTTTATGCATTGTAGCAATACCAAGTAACTTACGCTCTCCGGTATATTGCATTGGTTCTTTGCGGGTGCCGTTTCCACTAACTGTATTACTAAGACTAGGATAATATGGTGTTTCGCGCACCTTAGGCGGTTCGTATGCCTTAGGTTTTGCTGTTGATACGGGCGCTTTATATGTACCATTAATGTATGCAAGATAATCATTAAACTCTGCAAACTGTACAGAATGCATATGACGTTTACGACAGCTTTTATTAAACTGGCGCCACTGTACACGTAGCTTCTCTAATTTTGCCGGATTTAAGATTTTTGGATTTTTCTTCTTGCGACTATATTGCGTGGTGGTCATGTGAGGACCCATTAATTGCATTGTCATATTTTCACTCTCCTAACGTTTCTTACTTAAATAGTATAACGCATTTACGTGTAATTGTCAAGAGTTTAGTGCATTTTATAGGTAAATACACATGCAGGCATATTTACTATGCCCTGATCACAAAGGAGAACAATATGTTTAACTATCTAAAAAATAAAGTCTCAGGACTTTTTAAAGAACGTACTACATGGGATGGCGCGGTGCTTATCGGTGCAGGCGTTGTATTTCTACTGTTTTCGCCATTAGCTAAAATTGCTGCTTGGGTAGCAATTGGTTACGGTGCATGGACATTATGGAAAAGAGAAGAGGATTAAAAATTGGCTACTAGAAACTATGACAAATGTCTAGAAACTATATTACACCATGAAGGTGGTTATGTAAATCACCCTAAAGACCCAGGAGGCGAAACTAACTTAGGAGTCACTAAGCGAGTTTACGAAGAATGGGGCGGAGAAAAGAGCATGCGTGATTTAAAAGTATCAGATGTGGCTCCTATATATAGAAAAAACTATTGGGATCGACTAAAGGGTGATGATTTGCCTAACGGGTTGGATCTATGTGTTTTTGATTTTGGAGTAAACGCTGGAACAGGACGTAGTGCAAAGTATCTACAAAAAATGGTAGATACGCCGGCAGATGGTGGCATAGGACCGAACACAATTAAATGTGTCAATCGCTATGTAGATAAAGTTGGGTTAGAAGAATCTATAAAAGAATTCCAAAATAGACGTCAAGGTTATTATGAAAGATTAAAAACTTTTGAGACTTTTGGAAGAGGTTGGACTCGTAGAGTTACAGAGACAACCAAGTTAGCATTGAAATTAGTTTAGTTTAAAACAAAAAAAAGGGCCTAAGGGCCCTTTTTATTCTTGGTACTCGCACCCGGACTCGAACCGGGACGCTATAAAGCCACAGATTTTAAGTCTGTTATGTCTACCATTCCATCATGCGAGCACTTATTATGCTAGTATATCTTTTTGGATCTTCCCATCAGCATCAAACGTAACTTCTATAACGCTATTATCACGTTCTGTAGTTAATGAAAATGAGTTAAACTCTCTACCTTCATCATCAACATGATGTGGGATATCTTCATTTGGAAATCCAATACCTAATGTATAACGTAGCCATACATTTTCGTTTGTTTCCAATTCAATGATTTCGTCAAACTGACCAGTGTTCTTATTATATCCTGTTACGTATCCTAAACGTGCGGCTGCTTGTGCCACACACGCTGTTGAAATACCAATTGATGTATAAGTGTTTTCAATGTTTCTACTCCACTCACTTGGGTCTTTTGGAGTACCTGGAGTTTTAACTGCGCCAGCAACATCAGTTTCAGCAGGAACAAAGTGATCAAAATCAACATCATCCTGATAATAATTTCTCATTGTAGTTGGTGTTCTTGACACCCAACAAAATACAAGATTAGCTCTTGTTTGTGAATTTGGATAAACTTTAAAATTATCTAGTCCTTCACTTCCGCTTTCTAATGTGCCAGATGTAAAACCATCACTATTTTCATATAGCTTTTCAATAAGGTTTCTGTCTGTAATTGCATATACATCAAAATATGCTTCGTCTTGTTTAGCAGGTGAATTCTTGGCTACTTCTGCTAGTAACTCAAGATGTTCACGTGGGATAGATTTTGAGTGATCCCAATTGCGTTGGCAACGTCTTACTACTTCTGACGTGCGTTTTATTTCTTTAATAATATCATGTTCAAACATTTTTTCCCCTTTATGTAATGCTATACTTAATCAGTGTTTCTTCAGTAAGTATTCCTGTGCAGTAGTTCCAGGCCGCATCTTCTGCATAGTGTCTGCTTTTGTCATGATACAAAATTGTACCAGTCGCAACACCTTTATTAAAATAATCAACTTCAAATCCTTTATCGGTTGTCATGATTCGTGCTTGCTTATTTTGTGATTCATATTCCATGTGTAATTCACGTAACATATTTACTTCCTTTATTATAATGGCCTCCACTACAGGATTCGAACCTGTGACCTACGGCTTAGAAGGCCGTTGCTCTATCCAGCTGAGCTAAGTGGAGATGTTCTTAAATCTTATGTTGTCATCCAGTTTTCAACTTGTTGTTGTACTGGACCTTTGCGAGTGATTAGAAACAACTTCATTAATATTGCTTCTACTCCACTCTCATTAAGAAAACCTTTCACTGTGTCACCATCTTCGGTAATGCCTGGGAGACTTATTAGTTTATCATTGTGAAATATTCCTATTTCGTATAAACCGGCTTTACCGCCATATGATATGTCGTTTTTAATAACACTTATTTCGTAAATACCACACTCAATTAATGCTTGCACACCATTTGGGTTTTTTGTATCAACAAATTGTATGTCTTTAAACTTCATATGTTCTTACCTCGTTATCTAATGTAAACATCTCTGCAAATGATTCTGCGCAGGAGATGTCTGATTTATCAGCTTCATAAAAAACAAACTGTACTGTGTTCAATTTTTCATCAAAGTAATCATCATTAAAACCTCCGCAATGGGCTATAATATTGTGTTGGTCTAACCATATTATAGCCTCTTCTTTGCGTGACTCTCGAATAATTACTCTATGCCATGTGCTACTTAAATACTTTCTCAATTTCGTCTTTTGACATCCTTGCATTATCTCGATTTAAGCCAAATGATGAATATCTATTCTGTAGCTCAACATCTTCTTTTACTTCTATTCGATTAAGGATATTGTCATATGCAACACGCATTTCTTCTGTTGCTGTAGTCTTATCTTTTTCCTTACGAATAATATCTACTATTTGTCTACTTGTAATCATAATCAACACTCCTGTTATTTAAATATACTATACTATCTTTTTTGGTTCTTGTCAATAGTTAATTTTATTTAAAGTCATATAATGTACGTTAACAACTATTATAACTTATTTCTTTCCAATAATCATAAATCTATTATACAACTGTGTATCTAACTCCCCACTAAAATATACTTCACTAAATTTATACTTTGCTAGTGCTTTGTTAACACTACTAACACAATTTGTATGTTGTTCATTTGCAAAGTAATCGTTTGTTTGTAAAACTACAAACTGTCCATCTGGCAAATTATAAAACCAATCTTCGTTCATATGTTCGCAGCTTGTGTTAACAACTACAGTAGGAGTGATCTCAAGTTGTGCAATTCCCATTTTATCTTTGTCGCTAGGAATACTAAACTTTTTGCCTGTGTAGTTTATATTGTTAACATCATATTCAAATGCTTTGAACTGCCAGTTATTATCCTCGCCTTGTCGTTTGTTGAAATTATCCGCAACTTCTACTGTTGTGGGATCTAAATCAATGCTGTACAATCTAGTTGGACTAAAGAACTTAAAAAAGAAGTGTGCAATTGTAGCATACCATCCGCCGTACAATACTACAGTTCCTAACTCATTGCCACTTACTACATTACGCAATTCTTCCATTAACCATAATTTACTTTTAATTTGCCCTCTGCTAAAGTGATCATTTAAGTCTGCTCTACCTTGATATTTGTCTATCCAATTATATGTATCAATTAAAAATCCATCATCTACATAACGATTAATAAAACGAAGTATCTGTTCACTTGTTACTTCTAGTTCTGGAAGGTAATGAGAAAGTACAAGGTTTGTATATTCTTCACTACTATCAGTTTTGCCTTCTTCAATTAGCTGCAACATCATATCTCTAATAGGCCAAGGTTCACCATATTGAATTGCCTTTTGGATTATTTTGTATTGATCACTGTGCAAATGATTAATACGTGTTAAGTATTCATCTATGCCATGTAACCAATGATGTTTTTCTAATCCTGCCAATTTCATATTCTCCTGTATACTATGTATTATAGCACTTATAGCTGTTTTGTCAACCTGTATTGGCAAAGGTGAACGGATTCGAACCGCTAATTTTGGATTTGGAATCCAACGTGTTACCATTAACACTACACCCCTATAAACTTCAAAAAAAAGCCCTGTAACATTTCTACTACAGGGCTTGCTTAAATAACTTTTTAAAAAGTCATATCAAGACATACCCCTATAAAGGCACCAATATAATTTTTGTTGTATTTGTCTTAACATATTTTTATTTATCTCTTTAAATTGGTACACCCTAGGAGAATTGAACTCCTCTTGCACGGATGAAAACCGTGTGTCCTAACCGATAGACGAAGGGTGCATTAATTTATATAACTACTATACATTATATTACACAACTTGTCAAGTGTTTTTTAAAAGTTTTTTGTAACTTCGTGAGCTGTTGCAATTGGTCTTGTTTCAAGTGCTTTTACACTACATGACATTGCACACCGATTTACTTTATCTTTGCTACCACACCCGATTGGATTATTCCAAGACTCTACTAAATCATTTTTATATAACTCTGAATCTAATATTTCTTCTACTGTGTGCTTAGTGAGCAAATTAAAATCTTCTCCATACACCCCAAATATTCTTTTTTTAAATTCATCATACAACGTAGGTCCCATGTATTGCACATTTCCAAAATAACAACATGGCCATAATCTACTATCGTACGAAACATGAAACATATCATCTTCCTTGTTCATACAACTAATTTTGTAACCATTGAATTTGTTAGCATTAATGCCTAGTTTAGACTTTCCCCCATTTTGTTGTATTTTTCGGATTTCGTTTAATCCATCTTCGCTTACTCCACTTCTGTCATTACGAGTTTTAAATTCTGCAAAGCCAATTTGTTTACTCATATCACGTGCTTCATCTACTTGATGTTTGTTCCATGGAAATATAATATACTGCCATTGTGCTTTACCGCCTGCACCTATAAAATGTATTGCGTTTCTAATAATAAGATCAAAGTCTGTTTGCTGTCTGTATATAACATGTGTGTCAACTAGTCCATCTATACCAAATAATACTTTATGTCCTTTAAACTTAGATAGCTTGTGTGCTAAGTCTTTCCAAAACTGCGGTGTACGTAGACTTGCATTTGTATGTATTTTTATTTCTATAAGTGGATTTGCTTCATATATAACATCTATGATTTCCATAAAGTTTGGATGCATTAGTGGTTCATCAATAGTTCCACAAAATTCTACTTCTTCTATTCCAGACATTCTAGGACTATTAATTAATTTACGTATTATGTCTACTGCAATTATTTCTTTCTTTGGAATACTGGGTAGTACACTATTAAATGTATTTGGATCAACTCGCTGACATCCTAGGCATAATGCATTACACATACTGCTTAATTCTAGTTGTAGTATTTTAGGATTCTTTGAGTAGATCATGTTAGTATTTATAATCACAAAAAAGGGTGCCCTAAGACACCCTTTCTACTAGTTTGGGTAATAAGGTATAGCTACCTCACTAGCAGTCTAAGCTGCTAAGGCCATTTCTGGCGCATAATTGTCATTTGCAATTATAAAGTTTCTTCGCGATAACCGTGCTTAGATCCGGGTAACTCCACTCGCCTATTAATCCGCCTGTCGATCCTTGTTCAGCCCCATCATAAGCACACTAACTGTGCAATGTGTTTATGGTGGAGCTGCTGGGTACTGCCCCCAGGTCCAGCTCGTCGTTTAGCTTGTTTCAACGTTACAATGTTATTTATACATGAGAGTGTATAAATTGTCAACCTTTATTTATTTAATTTCGAAATAATTGGCGCCTTCTGGTACTGGGTTTTTGCCTTGATAATCTGCAATAGCAGATTTAATTGCATCTTCGGCTAACACACTACAGTGAATCTTAACTGGAGGCAATGCAAGTTCTTCTGCAAGGTCCATGTTTTGGATTGCACCAGCTTCTTCTAAATTCATACCTTTTACCATTGTGGTTAGTAAACTGCTACTTGCAATTGCACTACCACAACCATATGTTTTAAATTTAGCATCAGTAATAATACCATCTTCTACTTGGATTTGTAATCTCATTACGTCACCACAAGCAGGAGCTCCTACCATTCCTGTTCCAATATTACTTTCTTTAGGATCAAACTTACCTACATTACGTGGGTTCTCATAATGATCCATTACTTTTTCTGAATATGCCATAATTTTCTCCTAGCTTATTTAAGACTACTCTTAATGAGCAGCCCATACTACTGTGTTTAAATCAATTCCATCTTTGTACATATCCCATAGTGGCGATAGTTCTCTTAACTTTTCTACTTTTTCTCTAACGAGTACAATTGCGTTATCTACATCTTCTTCAGTTGTAAAGCGTCCTACACTGAAACGAATAGAGCTGGCCGATAATTCATCTGGCAATCCTAATGCTCTAAGAACGTAAGACGGTTCTAAACTTGCTGATGTACATGCTGAACCAGATGATACTGCAATACCATTTATTGCCATCATTAATGATTCACCTTCAACGTGATTAAAACTGATATTTAAGTTATTGCCAATACGTTGTTCCATATCGCCATTTACTTTTACTTCTTCCATATCCGAAAAGCCAGCATATAACCTATCTCTAAGATTACGTGTTCTAACTTCTTCTTCTGCCATCATTTCTTGTGCTATTGCAAATGATTCGCCTATTCCAACAATTTGATGTGTAGCTAATGTGCCTGAACGCATTCCACGTTCGTGTCCACCACCATGCATTTGTGCTTCAAGCCTAACTCTTGGCTTACGTGATACATACAATGCACCCATGCCTTTTGGACCATAAATCTTGTGTGCTGAGAAACTCATTAAATCAACTGGAAGTTCTGTTAAGTTAATTGGGAGTTTACCAACTGACTGTGCTGCATCTACATGAAAGAATGTTTTGTTTGCTCTGCAAATATCACCAATTGTATGTAAGTCTTGTATAACACCAATTTCATTATTAACGTGCATAAATGACGCTAGAATTGTATCTTCTCTTAAAATAGACTTGAACTCTTCAATGTCTAGCAGTCCACTTGGTAATGGATTCATATAAGTAACTTCAAATCCTTCTCGTTCAAGTTGACGACAAGTATCTAACACTGCCTTATGTTCTGTCTTTAATGTAATGATATGTTTACCTTGCTTTTGGTAAAAGTGTGCAATACCTTTAATTGCTAAATTGTTTGATTCAGTGGCGCCAGATGTCCATACTATTTCTTTAGGATCTGCTCCTACTAAATCTGCAACTTGTTTACGTGCTTTGTCTACTGCCGCTTCGGCTTGCCACCCATAATAATGAGAGCGTGAAGCTGCATTTCCAAATGTGCCTTCTGTTGTTAGGCATTCTGCCATTTTTTTAGCAACTCGGTGGTCTACCGGTGTTGTTGCTGAATAATCCATATATGTTGGAGCTGTCATAGTAATAATTGATCCGAAAGTGTGAATGTTTAGTGTTATATTATACTACATGTTGTGGTATATTGCAACCACTTGTATTTACCTTCAGCAATCAACAAACGTATGGTTAGCTTACCATTTTTCTGATTTTAGTCTATTAGCCTGTCTTTGACTTCTTACTGCGTTTATACAGTTATATATTTGATTTGATTTTGTAGATGGACTCGAGTAACTATGTGTAGTCTGCCATGTTTTTAATAGCTCAGATTCTTTTGCAAATTCTTTACCTAACAGGCTTTCCATTAATTGTAACTCTGAATCATTTAAGTCATTTATTCTAGTCATTTCAGTTTCCTTCTGAGGTTAAAAAAGGTGTCATTACAACACCTTTTTAGACTACGTATTAATTAACCTTCTTGATGGTCATCATGCCATAAGTCAGCTTCAGTTAGCATTTCGCCAGTTGCGCCTTCCCATGGTGAGTGCATTGAATTATCCCATTCAGTAGGTGCATGATTAGTTTCAGCAACTTCTTCAACATAAGCCCATGTCATTGCAACTGGTTCTGCAGTTGCTTGGTGCTCTGTTAACATGTGCATTAGTTCACGTGCATTTTTTCTTTTATCAAGTTCAATACCCCAAGATCTGCCTTCCATTTCCATCATGTCTTTAACATTTCTTTCCATTTCTGCAGCTTGACGTTGCATGTCTTCCATCATTGTAATCATTGATTCTGTGTGGTACATTTTAGTTCTCCTATTAAGATATTGGTTTACTGTCATAAACATTATTGTTTACTAACTTTATTTATCTACTGTTTTATAAAACTGGATGTTCATTCCATTTTTCATCCAGTGTGTGTTTGTTCCTGCTGGTTGACAACTAGCATGAACTTGGCATGCATCAAACACCATAACATCGCCTGTTACTTGCTTAAATATTGCTTCTTCACTAAATCCACTAAAGTTTTCTTTACTGATTAATGGATACTTTTCTTCTGTCCAACCTGGACTGTCATTTGTACTTGGTAATGGATTTCCATTTACATCTAAGAATCCATCATATTCTCTAAACAGTTTGTAACTGCTATCTGCTTGATCAGTTAATGATTCTCTGTCAAATGTAGCTGCGTATCCTATTCTTCGTTGATGCATGTATGTTGTATAACACTCTGCTTCGTATGATAAGAATAATGGAAACACTACGCTTTTCCATGGTATAATAGTATTGGTTACTGATTTATGTGTTGGATCATCTAAACATTGATCTTGGTCGTTTATATATTCTTCTTCACTAATTAAATCTACATGTGCATCGTGATGTTGTATTGTAATATAATAATTACCAGTTTGAGAGTTATCATCAAATTCACCTAACGCTTCTGTAAATTTATCTGTTAACCAAGGATTATCTCTAAACATACGTTGCATGCTAACAACACTTTGTATGTTACAACTGCTGCTTCTTGCTTTTACACGTTTTGCATTTTGGAATTGATAGTCCATAAGCATCTGTACTTCATTAACTGCAAAGAACTTTTCCATAACATATGCAGGTTCAAACCTGTCTATAATATCTTGTTTATATTTTTTGCAGTTATTTATATATTGAGTCATTATCGTGTTTCGTTGATTTATAGAATTTAATTACATTAGGAAGATGTGTTCCTATTTTAATTCCACCCTTGTCTGCTAATAACTTATTCCATAATGTGTGGTACCCTATTTTACCACCTTCCCATATTTTTACAATTTGAAAGTGCAAATCAAGTTTGTGAATGCATCTCATTGCTTGTTTATTAAAAACATAATGAGTATCTTCTAAACATGGTCCATATTGTGCCAAATAACTTTCACTTGAGGTTAATGCAAATGGCTGTTGTCTAGTGCTTGCCCATTCTAACTTTGGATAGAATATTGTATCTAACAAATATTGTTCATGTTCGGGAATAAGAAAAAGACCATTGCCCTGGCGATGTTGCAAGTTATCTGATCCCATTAATCCTAGGTCCCATCTCCATCTAATAACTATATCGTATTCATCTGGATCTGGCATACGTAAACAATTAAACCCACCAATGTGTTGTCCAATTTTTACTCTGGTGTTATGATACACTTCTCTGAACCATTCATCAGATGATACATGAGGTTCTTTTTCTGTGTCCCACCCATTTTTCATTGGATTTAAATCTACCCAATCGTCTATTACTTTCTGATCTTCTATTACCAGTTCTTTGAATTTAATTGTGTCTGATTCATCGGGTACACCACAATGTTTCCACGTGTGTCCGTATATGTCTACTTCTGCTCCTTTGCTTCTAAGATAATTTATAAAGCTAGTCGGACCTAGGTATTGATTATATTCTCTGGTCTCTCCGGAAATACAAAGTGCTATTTTCATTTATTTGCCTTTTTGTTAACTACATACATATTTATGGTAAATACAAGTATGGAAAATCAATTAGAAGAAAGTTTAACTACCTACATAGTGCCAGTATTGGCATTACTATTGTCTGGTATATTTGCGTTAATGTTAAAAGAGCTAGTTACTGATTTAGTAGCAAGTATACGTTGGAAAATGAAACCAGGGTTTGAACCAGGTGACGTTGTATTCTTGGATCAGGAAAAAGCAACTATCATTAGTATTGGTATTACTGAGTCTATATTCGAAGTGGATAATGGGCGTGGTAAAGTATGGCGATATATTAGAAACACACGTATTCATTTACATAGATTAGAAAAAATTGTTATTGCGAAGTAATAATCTCGTTAAGTGTTGATCCGTTAGACCAAGTATTATCCAATGACTTTATAACTGCTTTACTATAATTCTTAACAGTTGCTTCCAACTGTTCTTTAGACCCTACCATTTCAGCTTTTAAAATATCATAGCATGGTTCTTGGTTTTTTGCATACGCTAACATCATCATATGTTCTAGTCCATTATAACGCCAATTGTATCCTATACGTGTATCTTCTCCTTGAACAAATCCATCATATCGTATTACATCCCAAAATATAAATCTAATATCCTCTACTTCGGCATCTAATACTTTGTCGTTGTCAGTTTCTACTATTTTATTGTCTTTAGTAGCAACTGCATGTCCATCAAATACAGTATTTTGTCCTTGTGCAAGATTAATAAACTGTTCGTCCCAATGTTCCCATCCTTCAATTACAGTGCCATCTTTTTGTCTATAAGATACTGTGTTATCATATATAATAACATTTACACGTAATCCTGTACTGTATGTTTGTACAGAAGCTGGAAAGTTGTCATACTGTTTGTGTGATGACGCCATAGCTGTACGTAATGGATATGTATGTATTGAATTAGGCCAGACACGATTTATTGTTTCTGGTGTAATACCTAGTTGTTCGCCAAGTGTTTGATTAATTAGTGCAAGCATAATAGGTGCTTGTAGTGTGTCTATATGCAAAAATGCCATGTTAAATCCAAACTCTGCATCTTTGGTATCTAATTGGTTAGCTACAATCTCTTCTAACATATGCATAAATTTAGTTATACCCATACCGAACATTTTACCTTGATGCTTAGGCACAAAGTGTTGTAGTTTAAAATCTATCCATGGATTGTATGCAAATAACATCATACGCTTGAATAACATTTCTTTCTCATACTTTTTTACAATCTCATACTTTGCTTCCTGTGGAATAGTAGCAGTTAGTTGTTGTATTAAGTTTGGTATTAGATTTATTTTGCTCATACTAGTATTTAGTCGATTAACATAGTACATAATAAAAAAGCCGCATACCGAGGGAACAGTATACGACTTTTAATGTAAAGATAACAATAGGTTGTTACATTTGGTATTTTCTCGCAAAAGTAGCCTGTGTTCTACATATCCTTGTAATATCTCCACGACATATTCCAATGTCAGCAAGTTCTCTGTCAGTCATTCTGTGTAACTGTTGAGATGCTTTTCTATCATAGCTAGAAGCCATCATATTTTTTAGTGTTCTGATAAGTTTCATTTTATTTTTCCTTGTAACATTAATACCTTGGATTCTTTGTGATAACCAAGTCTAGCTAATTCGCTGGCCGCTCTTGCTCTTCCGGCTGATTCACCAAAAGCCCATATAAGCATTAATGTTGTTAGCATGACTTGTTTAAGTACTTCGCATACTTTACAAGTTGTTAGGTATAGTGCTGTACTAGTCATTATACATGCCCCCGTAGATTGGGATTTGTCAACTGGGCGTTTTGCCAAGGTGCATTTCCACGTTGTAATTCTCTTTGACGTCTTTCTAGCTCAACTAGATCACTTGAGTTTGCTAGCCATTTCTCTTCTCGGCTTAGCATTGCTTTTTGATAACGTTTTACTAACTGTTCAATCATACCATTACTCCTCGCTTTGTGCGTGGACCATGGCCATCGTTGTCTAGCATATGCTGATAAGCATATTGCCAGTCTTGTGAATATTCTGTTTTTGCATAAGTGAGCAGTTCAGCCTCATATCTCGTACGACTAAGTCGTGCGCCATTGAAGAGATCTGCCCATGCACCAAAAAAATTGGTAGTCATAGACTTCTCCTAATTATATTATATGTGGATGTTTTTGGGAAAGCATCCGTTATTGCCAGTCTCTCCTGGCTGCTACCACAACACCTGGTAAGTGTGTCGCTTGTAAGGCATGGGTTATGCCATGGTCTTTCCCATAGTCAGTTAGCGTGGCACTAACTGCCGCTCTTTTTTTCTGAGCCGAGGTCGCTCTAAATAATACAACGTTGTAATGTACTATCTTCTTACACTTCTATTTATCACATATGACTGCAATAAACCAAAGCTATTTATGCAAAGTCGATATGCACTACACGCATACCTGCTTTAAACTTATGTTTTTGTTGTAGTGCCTTCGTATACACGATTAAATTGGTTGTGTACCTTTACGAATGTTGTGCAACGCCCAAGATGTTTAAGTTGTTTTGCACCAGCATACGTACATGTACTACGTATACCACCTAATATGTTTTGAATCGTGCTTTCTACTGCTCCACGATATGGAACTAATACTTCACGTCCTTCTGAACTACGATAATCTTTAAGTCCACCAAAGTGTTTTGTATTTGCTGCATCTGAACTCATTCCGTAGAATGCTACAAACTCTTTTGTTTCAATTTTCTTTGTATGCTTATCCAAGTGACTGCCTATTTCGTATACAAGTTCGTTTGTTTCGTAATGCTTAGTAATAACATCACCACCGCCCTCGTTGTGTCCTGCAAGCATACCACCTAGCATTACAAAGTCGGCACCACCAGCGAAAGCCTTAGCCACATCACCAGGACAATTACAACCCCCGTCAGCGATAACCATTCCACCAAGTCCATGCGCCGCATCTGCACATTCAATAACTGCACTAAGTTGCGGAAACCCGACTCCTGTTTGAATTCTTGTTGTACACACTGATCCTGGTCCAATTCCAACTTTAACAATGTCTGCGCCATTTAAGATTAACTCCTCTGTCATTTCTCCAGTAACTACGTTACCTGCAATGATTACTAAATGTGGATGTTCTTTTCTGAATAGTCTTACAAAATTACCAAACCGTTCACTATAGCCATTGGCTACATCAATACAAACGTATTTCATTCCTTTGCTTACTTGTGCATATACCTGTCTAAACTTGTCTGCGTCTCGATCTGTAATGCCTATACTCATTGCTACAAACTCTTTACGTTCTACACTATCTGTACCAAAGTATGCGGCTAAATGTTCTACGCTGTATGTCTTAACTAAACAAGTCATAACTTGTTGTTTAGCTAGTGTGTCTGCCATTTCAAATGTGCCAACACCATCCATGTTACTTGCTATAATCGGAACACCAACATAATCAGTTGGGTCTATTCCAGGTGGTGCTTTTATTGCAACAGGTGTTTCATAATTACGAAAGTTAAAAGATCGAGTTACATCGACGCTTTTACGTGATCCCAATGTGCTACGCTTTGGCCTAATTAGTACATCAGTGTAGTCTAATTTTACATCTTCATCTATTCTCATTTGTCATCCTTTAAAAATTTCTTATATTCCATCTCTGTTTTGATCTCTGTACCTTGTGTGTCTTTTGCAATAAGCAGTGCCATTGCTTGTATATCGTCTATAATAGCCTGACATTCTATATGGTCGTATGTTTGTTCTGCATGTTCTGAAAACTGATTTCGAAGCCTATGTAAATAAATTGCTTTTGTGTGCATTACGTTTATTTTGTTTATTAGTGCTTCTACAGTATGTAACATTACCGAACCTCTAGTTTTAATGTTTGTAATGTTTGCTGTACACATAATGCTTGAACTTTAGCATCTTCTAATGCATTGTGTGCCGCAAAGTTAATCTCTTTACGTGGATCCTTTGGCATAATACCAAACAGTGTTCTGCTGTCACGTATCTTCCAAAACGCCCAAGGTATGTGGTGGTTGTATTGTCGATATAGATTCTCTAAGATACATATATCAAATGCAGGTCCTTGACACCAAATAGTATCAACACCTACACACCATTTGTTTAATGCTTGTAGTATTTCTAACACTGGAGTACGGTTTTCGTCACCTAGTGCTTCATTGCGTACTTCTTCTGATTGTTTGCCCCACCATTCCAGTGTGCTTTCAGATGTTACACGGCCGTTGTTAAGTTGCTCGTCAACATTAAATCTATGATAAAATGGTTGATACGGCTCTGATATTGCATTAGGATTAAATTTAACACCACCAATAGTTAGTGCTACACAATCTGGTGTAGTAGCTAATGTTTCTAAATCGATCATTGCATGTATTGTCATTTAGTGTTCCCCCGCTCTGCTACTCGTTTTCTTAGACCACTGGTACTGAACCGATGATCTCTTTTGTTAAAATATATTTCAATGTCGCGGCTACGACACAC
>ENA-OSJC01000679-OSJC01000679.1-marine-metagenome-genome-assembly--contig:-NODE-679-length-31857-cov-6.939616_pt1 | contig 31857 bp, 32 predicted proteins | sample MGYA00237885_ERZ534234 | MGnify/ENA primary metagenome ERZ534234 (study PRJEB26413, sample SAMN06343907) | marine metagenome | isolation source: coastal waters | place: Atlantic Ocean: West Antarctic... | reverse complement strand
CACTCAAAAGATCATGGGTATTTCAGTCTCGATGTTAAATGTAATTGGAAGTTTGCAATAGAGAATTATTGTGAAAGCTATCATTTGCCTTGGATTCATCCTAATTTAAATAAAGTTTCAAATATTAGCGACCATTACCATATTCAAGGCATACCAAATAGATTTGCTGGCCAAGGTACAAATAAATACGACCAACCTGTTAAAGGAAGTCAAAGTTTCAATAATTTTCCAAATTGGCCCAAGGACTTATCCAGAAAAGCTGAATATATTGCTTTATTTCCAAACGTAATGATTGGTCTTCATATAGATCACTTTTATATTTTTTGGTTAGAACCTAAGTCTATTAGTGAAACTAAAGAACATTTAATGATGTATTATGTAGGTGATGATAGAGCAAATGGCGCTAAGTTTACTGAGATGAGAAAAAAAAATGCAGAATTTTGGAAAGAAGTTATGATTGAGGATATAAAAGCTATTGAGGGTATGCAAGAAGGTAGAAATTCACCTGCATATAATGGTGGAAATTTTTCACCAGTTATGGATCAACCAACTCATCAATTTCACAAATGGGTTGCTAACACTTTAATAAAGTAAAACAACAATTTGAGAATATGGACTTAGGTGATAGATTAAAAGAATATACAATAAACTGATAGAGATTTATAATAATGGTGAAATGTATCGTGATTTTACTTATGTTGATGATCTAGTTAATGGAATTAAATTATTAATTAATAATATCAGCACAAAATTTTTCTTTACTTTTGTAAGTTTCAGTCAAATAGCTGAAAATTTTCTAAATAGAGTAACTAATTTTAAAGATAAAAATTTTTAGAAATAAGTAAATATTTCCTTAAATCGAGTAATGAACATAATGTTAATAATTATTTTCCCTCTAAAATTGATAATATAGAAATTTTAAATGCCTTATGTTTGCCTGAGCATTTTAAAAAAGGAAATAATGAGTTAGATTATATATATTCAGATTATTATAATTATCATTCTAAATTTTTACGTACTAGAAAAAAAGTTTTTTTAGGTCAAAAAAATAAATAGAAAAAAAGTTTTTATTAAAAATCTTGAAATTCTTTTTGCCTAGATAACTCCCAGATTTTTTTTTTTTGTAAAATTTTAAGAAAAAGTTTGTCACTATTTCCTAATCCAAAGTAATTTTTTTCTTTGTTATTAAATCTTTGTTTTAATAATCCAACTTTATTTATTGCAGATAAAATTTCTTTTTCCTTGTAATCAGTGTTAATGATTGAAATTTGTTTAGATCTATTGTTTTGACGAGTTCCTATATTTATAGTTGGAACTCCATAGTATGGTGCTTCTTTAACCCCTGCACTAGAATTTCCAATAATATAATTTGAGTGATAAAGTAAAGATAGGAAATACTCAAATCTTAATGATCTAAAAACCTTAAAATTAGGATTGTTAAGAATTTTGTCGTACTCTTTTATAATAATATCACTACCCATGTCATTATTTGGAAACACCAAGATAAAATTTTCTCTAGATTTTTTTAAAGAATTCAAAAATATTTTAACATGCTTTTTAAGTTCATTTATTTCAGTAGTTACGGGGTGAAACATTGCTAAAGCAAAATTATTAAAATTTAATTTATAATGATTTTTAACAAATTTGATTGAAGGTAAATCCTTAGGATTCATGAGATCTAGATCAGGTGATCCAATAATATTTATTGAGTGTTTAAACTCTCCAAGCTGGACTATTCTTTTAGCTGAGTCTTTGTTAGATACAAAATGAATATGAGACATCTTAGAAACCGCATGTCTAATAGACTCGTCAATTGTGCCTGATAGTTCGCCTCCTTCAATGTGCCCAATTAATATATTATTTATACTACCAACAATTGATCCAGCCAAAGCCTCAATTCTATCTCCATGTACAATGATTAAATCTGGTTTTATTTTTAAAATATATTTTGAAAATCCTTTAATAGTATTTGCTAGAATATTTTCCATACCTTTTGCAAAAATTAAATTATTAAATGAATAAAGCTTTTTAAAACCTGATTTTCTTATTTCACCAATCGTATAACCATATTTTCGGTCTAAATGCATTCCTGTAACAAATATATTTACATCGAAAAGCTTTGAATGATTAGTAATTTTAATTAGAGACTTTATTTTACCAAAATCTGCTCTTGTGCCTGTAAGAAAAACAATTTTTTTTTTAATAGACATCATTCCATTCTACATGCTGGTCCATTTGAATATTTTTTTTAGATTTTTTTCCTAAAATCTGATCATAGTATTCTGCCTTGATACCTTTAGTTCCTGGTCGTTTTACCCAGATATTTTTAGGGGTAAAGGTTTCATCTTTTTTTACTGGTTTAGTTGTAACTATCGTAGCAAAAGCAAAATCCATTGTTATTTTTTCTTCATTTATTGGAATTTTTTTACCACCTCTTTGTTCAAATAATATTCTTGAACCCTCAATTAATTCATTTAGTTTTTCAGAGTCCATAGAGCAAATAATATCGGGACCTTTACGATCCATTGAGTCAGTGAAATGACGTTCTAATATACTAGCTCCAAGGGCAACAGCTCCAAAGCACGCATGATTTGAGATAGAGTGATCAGAAAGACCAATTACTGTGTTTGGAAATTTTTTTTGCATTTCTTGTAAGGCGCCCAACCTAATCAATCTATTTGGTGTCGGATATATATTGGTTGTATGCATTAAGGCATAAGGAATATTGTACGAGTTAAAAATATTCTCAGCTTTCTTAATTGAGTCAATACTGTTCATGCCAGTACTGAGTAATATTGGTTTCCCAAATTGTGCAATATGATGAATTAGAGGATAATTATTGCATTCTCCAGATCCAATTTTGTAAGCAGGAACATCCATTTTTTCTAGTCTATCAGCGGCAGCTCTTGAAAATGGAGTACTAATAAAAATTACTCCTCTACTTTCAATATATTCTTTTAATTCATTTTCTTCCTCCTCAGACAATGAACATTCTTGCATAATTTGATAAATTGATTTTGTCGAATTCCCAGGCACAACTTTTTTAGCTTCACTCGACATTTCGTCATCTACTATATGAGTTTGATGTTTAATTATTTCAGCCCCTGCATTAATTGCTGAGTCAGCTATTAATAATGCCTCTTTTAATGATCCTCCATGGTTGATTCCTATTTCAGCAATTACTAGTGGTATTTCGTTATAACCAATATTCCTATCTTTAATTTTAAATTTATTCATTATTTTTAATGCAAGTATTATACTTTAATAATTAGTAATCTATGAAATTTTTTAAAATATTTAATCCTATATCTCCACTTTTTTCTGGGTGAAATTGTACACCAAAGATATTATCTTTTTGAATAGAAGCGTTAATTTTTATACCTTCATATAAACATTGAGAAGTTATTATTTTAGTATCATTAGGCTCAATATAATATGAATGAATAAAATAAAAAAAATCATCGTTGTTATAACCTTTGAATATACCGTCAAGTGAATTAGCTTTAAGTTTTCTCCATCCAATATTAGGTATTTTTTGATTATTATAACCTTCACACTCTCTTAATATTTTAACCTTACCATCAATTAAACCCAAGCCTTTGTGAAAACCATATTCATTGCTCTCAGAAAAAAACATTTGAAAACCAAGACATATGCCGAGTATAGGAACATTTTTTTCTACTTCATTATTAATTGCTAAATCAAATTTATTTTTAGTTAGTGCTTTCATGCCTGCACTGAAAGCACCTACACCAGGTAAGATAATTTTGTCAGAGCCTTTTAATTCATTTGGCTCTCTTACAACAATTGGATCATAACCAATTTTTTTTATTGCACCACAAATGCTAAAAATATTATTTAAACCATAATCTATTACTGAAACTTTCATTTTTTAAAGTCTAACTATACCGTAATTTTCACTTATTTTTTTTTTAATCTGATTGATTGTAAATTTATTATAATGAAGACCATCTGCTATTGCTATTGCGTCAATGTTATCAATTAAATTAAATATTTCTAAATCACTTAAATTTCCAAAGCCTCCACTTATTATTGTTGGTAAATATATTACATCTGAAATGTGATGTAATAAATCTATATCAAAACCTTTATTTGTACCTTCTTTGTCAATAGAGGTTATTAGAATTTCACCTGCTCCTAAAGACTGTACAGTATTTATCCATTCCTTTGCTTTAATCCCTGTTTTCTCTCTGCCCGATAATGTAAATATTTCCCACGTGTCGTTAACCTTCTTTACTTCTATAGATGCAACCATGCATTGAGATCCAAATCTTTTAGATATATCATTTATAAGAAGTGGATTCTTTACAATAGATGTATTAATAGCTACTTTATCAGCGCCTGACCTGAGAATTTTTTCAACATCATTCAATGATTTAATACCACCACCAACTGTAATAGGAACAAATACTTCTTTGCAAGTTTTTTCTACTATGTCTGTTAATATGTTTCTTTCATATAAACTTGCAACTGGATCAATGTAAAGTATTTCATCAACATTCTCTTTATAATATTTTAATGCAAATTCATTCGGATCACCAATAACCCTTAATCCTTCAAGATTTACTCCCTTTATTAAATTTTGACCTTTAACATCCAAGCGTGCAATGACTCTTAAAGTTTTACTATTCACAAATTAAATTATTTATTATTCCACACAGGATTTTTAAGATGCCACTCATTTCCATTTTTATACCATAAATGTTCAGGTCTAAAATTATCAACTGTATTAAAAAATTCATCCTTATTTAGACCAGTATACTCTAAAAAATATGAAAAAAATCTTTCAGGAAACTCAAGATCAAATCTTTTTACAAGACTAATAGCTTCTTCACGATCTATTTTACCATTTCTTACTTCTTGAGAGGAGTCGTATGTTGCCCTTCCAATGCCAAATTTTATGCATGTTGTGTAGTAATGAAACATATCAATTTTATCATCAAGACTACTGTATTTAGAATAAGATCCTACTGTTCTTTGTTCGGCGGGCTTAAACCCACAATTATCTACTGCATAATAATAATTTTCTTGTGGATCCCATTTTTTATAATAACTCATATAGTGAATTTCTAAATTATTTTCTTTAACCTCCTCAACATCAATTGGTTTGTAAAAATTGAAATCTTTTTCATTTAAAATATTTCTATTAATTAGTTCTTTTTTTGAATAACCGGCTAAATAAAAATTATTGAGTTTTGATTTTTCAGTAGAAAAGTAAGACTCATCCATTTTAGGATTAAAATTGTCATCAATATTGTTTCCATATTCTGCAGGATTTTCTCCATATATGATAAGTGGAATCTTGTATTTAATTGCTATTTTTGGAGCAGCAATTTTTTGACCAACAATAAAAGATTGGAAAGGGTGTAATAAGTTTAAAAAGGAATGTTTTGTTAGTTTACGATGAACGTCTCTATTAGGAGTTACTAAAATATTATCAAAACCAGAATTTAACCAGGATTGAAAATTTTCCCAGCCGATTTGAGTAAATTCATTAGGTGCCCATGTAACTGTAAGTGGGTTCATATCATATTTATATTTTAATAAATATGAAACATAGCAACTGTCTTTTCCACCACTTCCAGGAACTATACAATCATGAGAGCCATCATTCTTTCTATGCTCGTCAAGCAAGTTAATTAGTTCTTTTTCTCTGTTTTCCCAATTAATATTTTCACGCATAACCGAGTAATTACATGCGTTACAAACTCCATTTTCATCGAAAATTTGAGTACTTTTTTTTGCTTTTGGATTATTTTTTATTTCAACAGTTGAATTTGGTTTTTGATTTGAAATAACACATTTTTTACAATATATAACGTCTGTTGGAAGACCAAGTGTAATATTTTTTTTCATTTTTAATATTTTAGTTTATTATTTTTACTAAACTGATCATACATTTGAAATATTTTTTCTTCTAGATCATTTTCTACTTGTTTAAATTTTATATCATTAATAAGATTTTTTAATTGTCGCTTATTTCTAACTCCAAATATAACCTTGTCAATATATCCTTGCTGTAAAGCAAACCTTCTTGAAAAATTTTCAATGGGCATATTGATTACATTAGAAATTAATTTTACTTGATTATTTAAGAACTTCAGACGGTCTCCCTTTAGCCAAAATGATCTATGGTCTTTCGGGTTATTAAAATTCTTTCCATTAATATTTTTGGAAGTAAGTAGTCCAGAAGCTAAGACAGACCTAGCATAAAAAATTAATGGCTTTTTTTTTTTGAAATTGAGATATGGTCTTAGTAGATTAAAATCATCCTGAATAACATCAAATTTATTTAATGTAGAATCTAAATAATTATTTTGAGATGGCAAACTAATTCCTAAATAATTATACATCTTACTTTCTTTTTTCTCTCTAAAATAGTCAACAATTTTTAATAGTTTATAGTTACTAATTCTAGGATTATGAATAAATAAAATATTTACTTTTTCTCTTTTTAATCTTTCGAGACTTCTTAGAAAAGAACTTTTTAGATCACTAATCTCAAAAGATTTTTTTTTATTTTCAAAACTTCCAACTTTAGTATTGACAGCTATTTCATCTTTTATTTCATCTCCAATTATCTTCTCAACTACAGCTTTTCCATAATTTGGTGATGTATCAAATTCAATGATATTATTATCTATGGATAAATTAATAACATCTAATATATTTTTTTTTGAGTATACCCCAAAGTCACCACTTAATGGCCACGTACCGATAACAAATTTAGATTTATATGATTTCAATTTGATAATTCAGAATATTTATCAATTAATTTATTGTTAGATGAGAACTTGGCAAAATTTTCTTTATAGTAATCCAAGCATTCTGAGGATAATTTTTTATTCTTAGTTGTAGATCTAAAAGTTGAGTCTACGTTAAATTCATATTCATTAAAATCACCTAATTCTTGACCTCTTACTTGTCTTTCTGTTCCAAGATATGGAGAATAATAGGCTACCGTAACATTATCGGGACTCAATCTTCTGTTAAATTTAATTGTTTCAATAATAGAGTCTTCATCTTGATCGGGGAGACCAATAATATTATATGCAGTTCTTTTTATATTGTTTTCTTTTAAAAGATCAAAAGCATTTATAATCTTTTCAGTATCTGCGAATCTACGAAGTTTATCTTCACGAAAAGACTGAGTGGATAACTCAATACCCATTCCAATTCCATCAACATTCAATTTTTTAAGCAATTCTATAGTTGTGCTATTTATTCCTTCTGGTCTAGTTTCAATATACATTTTGAATTTTAATTCATTTTCCAGAATAAGATCGGCTAATTCAGTTAACGTAGCTTTATTTATAGTCAAAAAATTTGTGTCTTGGCTTCTTATTAGTTCGATTTTGTGATTTAAAACTAAATCACTCAACTCTTCAAATATTCTTTTGGCACTTTTATTTCTCAAGTAATTCTTCGCATTTAATATAGCACCTCTTTTATTTACGTTCTCAAATCCATAATATTTTTGAATAACAGTTTCAACACAATATTGACATGAAAACATACATCCCCTTGACAACTCATAATCAACTGCATTCACCTCTTTACCATTATAAGGCCTTAAAAAAACTTGTTTATCAAATATAGAATAGTCATAATGAGGTATAGCATCCATATCTTTAATTATTTCTTGTCTTGGATTTGATACTATTTCATTATCATTTATATATGAAATTCCTTTTGTTTGAATGTCTCCTCCTTTTAAATAATCAGACACAAAATTTTTCAATACAATTTCAGACTCTCCACTAATTAGAAAATCAATATTTTTTAAGTTTTTAAGAACAAGCTTGGGGTTTGATGTGGCTTGAAGCCCAGCCGCAACTTTTGTAGCTTTTGTCGATAAATGATTCATCAAATCATTTCCATACTGTATATTTACATATTCTCCCTCTCCATGAATATGAGATGATAGCGCTGACCAAAATATAAAATCTGGATTGAATTTATCAATTTTTTCTTGAAGACTTTTATAAATATCATTTTCATTAAAGGAAATCATATTTTCATAATTACTAGGCTTATACATTGCATTATATGTGTTAAATAGTGTTTCATTGTTCGACCAATTTTTATAAAAGGTGCAATCAAATAAAGAAACTTCATGGCCTTCAGCTTTTAAAGTAGCAGAGTGAGATGCAATCCAAATGTGAGTTATACCACGGCCCCACTTATTTGGGTTGACTAATAGTATTTTTGCCATGAAAATGTTTTTTAATTTATATTGATAAATTTTTTTTACTGCTAATTTTCTACACTATTCATTGAGAATAATATACCTTTTTTTAAAGTCTACTGTTACTATTAATTATTCTCTTATTTTTAATTGATGAAGTACTTAACTTTAGTGCTTACAATATGTATATAAAATTGTTATTAACATCATAAATTTAATTTATAGATTTAAAATTAGTTCAATAAAAATGAAAAATAATCGTATCCTGGCAATTATTCCTGCAAGATCAAATTCCAAAGGTCTAAAAAAAAAGAATATGAAAATTTTTAATGGCAAACCGTTAGTCCAGTGGACAATAGAAGCGGCAAAAAAAAGTAAATTAATTGATGATATTTTTATAAGTAGCGACTCTTCTAGATTAATGAAATTAATAAAAAGACTAAAGATGGAGGTTCCTGAATTAAGACCAAAATATTTAAGTCAAGATGCAACACCAATGTATAAAGTAGTTTTACATGCACTTAGTATAAAAAAAAATTTTACACACTTTGTACTTTTACAACCAACCTCACCATTAAGAACAGCTTTAGATATAGATAATTTGATAAATCAAGCTATGAATACTAATTCAACTTCATTTGTGTCTATTTCAGAGGTAAAGGATCATCCTAGATATATGTACAATATTAATAAGAATAAAAAAATAATAAATTATTTTAATTTAAAAAAAATTTATAATAGACAAAAATTTGAAAAAATTTATAGAGAAAACGGTTCAATTTATTTTGAATCTATAAAAGAATTTAAAAAAGATAGAAGATTTATCAACAACAAAACAAAAGGCTTCATAATGCCTTATATTAAGTCAATAGATATTGACACAATTTATGATTTTAGAATAGCTGAGATATTTTTTAGAATAAAATAAAATGAAATTTCATATTTTGATATTTGTAAGAGATGGATTAAGCTTAATAAGTTAAAACTAAATTTATTAAAGAGCTTACATCTATTATAGAAATATACAAAGTTGAACTGAGTGTTTATTATACTGCATTTGATCTCAAAAAAATATCAAATTATGAACAGGTAATTATTAATATATTGAAGTTATTTTTTTATTATGGTATTAAAGAGAATGGATATTAATTCTATAGAAAAAAATTACTTAAATAATGGATATGTAGTTATTAAGAATTTTCTTCCAAAAAAAGTACTTGAAAAACTCAAAATTTCCCTCTCAGGACATATTTTTAATCAATTGAATAAACATGGATTAGAAAACATTAATGATCCTTTAAATCAAGGTTTAATTGAATTAAATAAAATAAGAGTTGACAAAACTAAACTTGACAGTATTCAGATTATTTATAATACAATAAGAAAGCTCCCAGAACTTTTTGAATTAATTACCAATCAAGATTTGATAAGAATTGTTAAAAGACTATCAGGTTTAGAAAGCATAAACTCTTCTATATCTCCATATATTTGGGAGGCTTTTTGCAGAATAGATCCACCACAAGATAAAACTTTTGATTTAAAATGGCATCAAGAAAGTTACTTTACTTTACCAAATTCAAATTGCGTACAATTATGGGCACCAGTGATAAATGATGTGAATTTAAAAGATACTGGCACAATTACAGCTATAACTGAAAGCCATTTAAAAGGTGAATTAAAGCATTCCATTGTTCGTCATAATGATAATTACATTAGTGAAAGTATAAGTGATGATAAAATGGAGAGATTAGATAAAAAAAAAGAAATATTTTCTTTAAATGTTGGCGATGTATTATTATTCCATGAAAATTTGATTCATAAAACTATTACTAACCTTGGCCATAAAGTTAGATATACTATGATAGCTAATTATTCTAATCCCTGTTTGTCTAATTTTAAATTTATGAGTGAAAATGAGGTTATTGCTTATCATAAATTGAGAACTGATAATGCTCAAGAATTTCCTAAATTTATTGAAAAATATTCTTCAAAAGGTGGAATAAAAAGTTTTAATCAAGATGAATTAAATTAAACATGCGTATAAAAAGATTGCATGACACTTTTTATAAAAATGAGAAACGTTTTTCAAATCCAAAACTATCTTTCATTGAACTCTTAAAAATTTTACAAGTAAAACCTAGCGACTCTATTTTAGACATAGGTTGTGCTAATGGTGAATTGCTCTATTATTTAGAAAAAAAATATAAAGAAAATAAATTATCTGGATTTGAGTTGCTACCCTCATTAATAAAAGTTGCAAAAAAAAATCTTCCTAAAAGTATAAATATACACAAAATTGATATTACCAAAAAAATAGATATAGACGAAAAATTTGATATAATAATTATTTCTGGAGTTATATCAATTTTTGATGACTATAAAAAACCTATGAGAGCCTTACTTAAAATACTAAAACCAAATGGAAAAATTTTTATTTTTAATCATTTCAACAAATATGACATTGATGTGTTTATTAAATATCGAACAAGATCAAAAAATGATAATATATTGCAGAGTGGGTGGAATATTCATTCGATAAAGGGATTAAAAGGTTTTTTTAGAGATCATGGAAAGAAAACTAAAATATTTAAATTTAAACCAAAAAAAAGCTTCAAAGGAAAACCCAATGATCCTATAAGATCTTGGACTTTTAAAAATGAAAATAAAGTTAATTTAATAACGAATGGTTTATCAATCTTACAGGATCAATATTGGCTTAAATTCTACTAATTTGGTAGATATTTTTTATTTAGAAATGTGTTTAAAATAAATCTAAATTTTGGGTTTTTATAAATTTTACTCATGATTATTTACCATGATAATTTAAAATCTGATATTTGTAAGGATATTATTGGTAAATTTGATGAATTAAATCAAAAGCAAATTTTTAGTACAAAAAAAGAAGATGATATTAGGATTTTTGGTTTTGAAAAAGTTTTAGACAAAAATATCACAAATTTATTTTTCAATATTGATATTGATTCCTCAATCAAATTTTTTAAAAAAAAACCACTTTATCAAACTCTGATGGTAAATAAGACATTTGCTCCTTCTGAAAATAAATTAGCTTTAGGTAGTGGTGGTGGTTGGCATAGAGATTCTTACTTAAAAAAACAGCATAAAACCATTTTTTATTTAACAAAAGTTAATATTGAAAATGGTCCTTTTACGTATTTAGAGCCTAAATTAAAAATTTTTAACAGATTTTACCCAATGAAAACTAGATTAAGTCCTAATGCTGATAAAAAATTAAATTATTGTACAAATAAAATTTCTATAACATCAGAAAAACCAGGTTTAGGATTTTCAATTATTTCAAATTATATTCATAGAGGGATCCCACTAGTAAAAGGTGTCAGATATGCAATCACAGTTTACTCTCTTTTTGAAAAAGAAAGCACTCTACTAGATAGTTTGAAAATTAAAATTTAAAATCGTATTAAAAAAATGACTTCTAAAATTTATATTGCTATAATTTTTTCAGATTATCAGGAATTAAATTTAAAAAGATTTATAGATCAATTAAATTTAAAAGATGAATTAATTATTTTTAATGGAAGATTTGATAATTTAAGATTTAAAAAAAATCATTATAAGTTTCAAAAAAATATAAAAATAAAAAAATTTACATATAAATATACTTTTTTATTAAACTTATTATTTTTTATAATAAGAAATTTTTCTCGTAGTAAAAAATTTATCTTCGGTAATCCACAGGGTAGATTATGTAATTTTTTAAGAATGTTTATTAATGGTAATAATCAAATTTATGTAGATGATGGTTTTTTGTCAATTCATTATGATTTTAATAAATTGAAAAAAGGTAGCACTGTTTTTACAGTATATGACATTAAACTTCCAATTAAATTAAATAAAATACAATATTTTTCAAAATATAAAATAAATAAAAAAAAAACTTGTGACAAAATTTTATTTATTGGAAGTCCTTTAATTTTAAATAATCTTTTATCTAAATATAAGTTTATGAAAATTATGGAAATTTTATCAAATAAAAATAAAGCTATATATTATTATCCTCATCCACGAGATAGTATAGAATTAACACTTTTACCCAAAAATTTTAAAATTTTTAAAAGAAAAACTTCTATTGAAAAATTTATATATAATTACAAATATAATTTTAAATTAATTTATGTATTTGGTTTTTCTAGCTCTATAATGGAAATTTCATATATATATAAAAAAGAAAATTTAAGAGCGTTGGATATTAACAATTGGATTGATAATAATGGAGATAATCTTCATAGAAAGAAAGGTTTTAGAGCACATTATCGATATCTTAAAAAAAAAAAAATTGATATTATAAAATTAAATGATGCCTAATAATTATACTGCAACAAATATATTTAAGTTTACTTTTTTTATAGCGTTTATTGACATAATATTATTTTCTCTTAATAGACTTTTGATATATTATAATGTTATAGATGCAAAGTATGGGTGGTTAGGTAGATATTTATTTTCAGATTTTTCAATTGCTAATTATTTACTTTTAGTTACCTGTTGTCTGGTTGTTTTTTTATTGACATTCTTATTTGCAATTAAAGTCCCAATAAATTTTATTAAAATTACTATTAATAAAAAAACTTTCTATTTATTATTAATAATTTTATCTATAATTTCTATTTACCTTTTTTTTGTGCAACAGACCTATAGACCAAGATACGAGTCTGGTTCTATTAAAACATTAGCTGGTATACTTAATTTTACTGGTAGAATACTATCATTATGTTTATTTATAATTTATCAACTAAATAGAAAATATTTTAATTATAAAATATTTTTTATAATTTTAACTTGCACTGTATTAATGTCTGATAATATAGCAGGTGGTGCACATTATTTTTCATATGTAATATTTGAATTTTTTAGATATGATTTTAAGAAAAAAATTTTTTTCTCGTTTGTTTATGGATTAATTGCTGTAATTGTTTTGGACTTTACCCTCAGTTATACATACAGATATGATATAAATACTACTAGTATTAATTTGTTTGTCTTTGAATATTTTGAATTTAAAGAACAATTTATAAATATTGTTATTCCCAGAGCTGCAGTCCACGCTGAGCAACTTTACTTATATGTCGGAGGTAATTTAGATATTTCTAATTATTTTTATTTGTTCGATCTTATAATTGAGTCTTTTCATAATAGACTAAAAATATTATTTGATTATGGAGAAATCTCATATCCTAAAACAGTTGGTCAATCAATTGTATTTAACACTCAGGGCTTAGATGCTCCGGGTGGATCCAGTCCTGGTTATGTATTAAGTGTTGTAAGTTTTTTGCCATTTACAATGCCATTTGTAATTATAATAGCTTGTTTATTTAAACAAGTTTCGTTCAGAATGAATGAAAAAATAAATTTTTTACAGGTTATTAGTTTTTGTTGGATTATTAAAATGATTTCATCAAATTTTTTGGATATGTTAGCTATAATAGAGCCATCTCTTATAGGATTGTTAACAGTGTACTTATCGAGCAATGTTTATTTAAAACATGCTCAAGTTTAAACTATAAATTTATAAAATGGAATATCTTAACTATAAAATTAAGCAGATAATTCCTTTATTAAAATCAGTAGATAACAAAGCTTATATTTTTTCAAGGTTCATATCGGTATTAATAAAACCGTTAATATTACTTATATGTCTTATTTTTGGTTTTAAAGAAGTAGGGACAGTATTAGCAATGATTTTTTTGGTTAGTTCAGTTAATATGATATTTTGTTCAATTCCAATATTTAGAAATTATTTTATTAACTATAGCAATATATCATCTTTAAAAAAAAAATATTTTAAGAATAGATATAAATCAGAAATTATAATTTTATTTTTAATTTCTTTAATTTTTATAATACCAATAAACCAATTTTTTGAAAATAACTTAGAAATATTTATTTGCACTATACTAATTTTCTCAATAGATAAAATTTATGATGAAGTTCAAAGACTATTAATATTAAAAAAAAATTTTAGCGGTTGGTCAACTATCACAAATTTAAAAAATTTAACTTTAATTATATTTTTATTTAATCCATTAATTAATATAAATATTATATTTTTAGGAATTATTTATTTTTTTATCAACTTTTTTAAACTGTATAGCTATATAAAACTCTCATTTGAATTTAACTTAATTAAAGAAATAAAAAAATTTAGTTTTTCTATCTGGAATAATAAAAAGATTTATATGATGACTTACTTTTTATTATTTTTTTCCATGGGAGATAAAATTTTAATTGGCAAAACATTTAAAGAAAACCTCACAGAGTATACTTTTTTAAGCAATATCCTAAGCGTGCCTTTACTATTTATTCTTTTTTTCTATATCTCAAAATATAAAACTGAGTTCGTTAAAAACATCATTAGTTTTAATAATGTAATATTTAGTAAAAGATTTAATTATTTATTAATTTCAATTTTTTTCTTAGTTTTTGTTTTTGTAGCATTCTTTTATAATTTGAATTTATCAAATTTTTCAATAAAATCGTTGATTTGTTTGTCGTTAATTTATGTTATAAAAAGTTATAGCATGATTCTAGATGAAATTATTTATTGGAAAAGTTTTTATAAAGATTTTCTATTTTTTGAGTTTTCATTCTTTTTATTATTTATTGTAATTATTTTTTTAACTATGTATTCAAGTTTTACAATAGATACTTTTTTGTTAATATTATTAATATTATTTATGTTTAAATTTATTTTTAAAATGATAATTTTAACAAAAAAAAGTAAGTTTAATTCTAAATAATTAAGTATTAAATTTTTATTCTAAAAAACTTTTACTTTTGCAAAGTCTTGAAATCTGAATTGATCATTTTTGACAGTTTTTCATAGCCATCACTGTTTAAATGACTACCTTGAATTGCAAATAGTTTTGGGTCACATAGCTCAAGGGTAAAATCAAGTGTATTCATTTTAATTTCTTTTGAAATTTCAGCGATATATTTGTTTATTTGATTATTTGCACAAATTGTTTTTTGTGGCAGTATAACGAATCTTATTTCTGTATCTTGTTTCTTAGCTCTCAAAATCATTGATTTATAAACATTTATTAATTTATTTTTATCAACATACTTTATTTCTGGATTTAAAAGTTTTGATAATTTATTCATTGATGATAGGGGCTGAAGATTTCCTTTTACGTAATTATAAGAAAATATATTTGCTATTTTAACCTTTAACTTAATTTTTTGAAAGCTGTTCTCTTTTACTTTTTGTTGACTATAATCAATGGCAAACTTTTTAAGTAATGATAGGTTTAGATATTTAAAATATCCAATATTAAATTCAGGATTTTTAAGATATTTTTGAAGTTGAGCATCATCCCACTCCCTATCAAGATCTATGTCATAGTTATTACTATGATTTAATGGTACCGCATAATCATTTGGATGAATTAAATGGTAGATTACCTTGGGTTTGTAAGCTTCTAAATATTCTGTCATTACAGCTAACGATATTAGAGGTCCATTACCACCTTTTCCAAGAGTAACAATCTTTATTGGTGGATCAAAATATTCTTGTATAGTTTTCTTGACACAAGCAGTCTCAGAATGAGAGTCTCCAATTATTAATATGTCATGTATTTGGTTTCCCCATATTTGATCTTTATTTCGAAAACCAAAACGATCAGTTGTAAAAGAGATAAAACCTTCATCTTCGGCACAAGTAAATGTTAGTACATTCGGTGCTGAACCTAATGGAAAAAATCCACCAATTTGTTCACGATATTTTAATGGTATGATTGAATTTTGTCCCCGACCATCAATACGCTGTAGCCAAGAAGCTGGAAGTATATTCAGTGCTATCTCACTATTTTTTTTGGTAGCCTCTATAAAAGCAGATCTTTTTGAATCCTGATATACTTGATCTGTATTAGGAACAATTTTTTCAATAAACTTAAGTCCTATAAAAAAAATACTAGTAAAAATAATCAAAGAAAAAGAAAAAGACCTTGTTTTATTGAATATTAACAACAGAGCTAAAATGAAAATCCACAAACCTATAGCTATAACATAATAGTCAATCCAGCTCATAAATTTACTATAAATCTAATACTATAATTAGCAAATATATTTTTTTATGTTCATAAATTTATTTTGTAACTCACCAAATAGAGTGTTACAAAATTAGCATCTTATAATTATTAAAAGTTTTAAAAGTCTTAGATTAGATAAATGAAATTAAGTGTAATTATTCCTTTTTACAAGGAATTAAATTTGATTAATCGTGCGGTAAACTCTGTAGTAACTAATTCTAATTTTTTTGCACAGGTAGAAATTATTTTAATAAATGATGGTTTTATTAAGGAAAACGAAATCCGATCTTGTTTTAAAAGTGATATAAATGAATTAATAAAAATTATACCAAATAATTATAAAAAAGGTCCTGGAGGAGCAAGAAACACAGGACTTGATATATTTAAAGGTGATATAATAGCATTTTTAGACTCTGATGATTTTTGGTTACCAGGTAAATTAGAGGCTCAAATGCAAGAAATCAAAAAAGGTGCAACTTTTATAGCAACATCCTATCGTTTTGATAATGGTAAAACTAAAGTTAAACCAGCAAGCAGTATAGATACACCTGAAGATATATTTTTAAGACGTGGAATTGGTACTTCAACAGTGGTATTAACTAAAGAACTTTTAGAGGATCATAAATTTAAAGAATTAAGATTTGCACAAGATATCGATTTTTGGTTTACACTAGCAAAAAGCAAAAAATTTAATTATGTAGGAATATCTGAAGTATTTGTTGAATATAGCACAGGTGGTTCGACAAAAAATAAGTGGGTTCAGCTTTTTTATTTAAATAAGGTTTTAAGCTTAAATAATATAAGTATTATTAAAAGAATTATAGTTAATGTGAACTACATACTATTTGGTATATATAATCACTATATTAAATAAACTTGTTAAAAACTAAATATATTTAGACTATTACCTCTATGAGGACACAAACCTTCATAAACTTTTTTAATTTGTTTGTATTTTCTAATAGATTTTAAATTGGCGCGACCATAGCAAATAATTATACGTTCATTTGTTTTAAACCCACACTGTTTAACGACCATATCTATTACTTTCTCATATAAATGGTCTTGAAATGGGTTGAAAAGAAAAAAAATATCAAATTCATTATATCTTTTAAATTTTGTAGCATCACATAAATTAGATTTACACTTTCCAGTAACCTTTAAAATTTCAAAATTTTTCTTAGCAATTGAATGAAACTTTTCATAAAACTCAACACCCTCTGCTTTCTTAGCTCCAAGTTTTATTGATTGAAATAAAACGTTACCTTTTCCACTCCCTATATCTATTATCCTCTTACCATTAAAATTAACCACCTTTGCTATATTGCTTAATGCCTTATAGGATGTCATTGCATAGCCATTATGCTGAAAATCTTTTATTAAATTCAAATCATGCATTGAAAAATCTAAACCCAGTGGTTTTTCTCTTAAGTAATAATTAAATAAATTATTAAATCCCCTGATATAATCTTTCAACTTTCACATTTTTTTTTATATCTTAATTTGTTTATGAATATATGTACAATTATAGTAGATTATAAAAATGATAGATTCTTTAAATAAAGATCGAATTATATGGTTTAAAGGAGAACTGATAAAAGCTAGTGAAGCTAAGGTGCATGTTTTGTCTCCAACAGCTCAATATGGCTTAAATGCTTTTGAGGGATTAAGGGGATATTGGTCTGATAAATATAACAATTTGTTCATCTTTCGTCTTGATGAACATCTAGAAAGATTACAAAAATCTTGTCAAATTCTGGGTATTACTTCACCTTATGATAATAAAGAGATAACTGAGGCAACAATTAAAGTACTTCATGCCAACACATTTCGTTGTGACGTTTCTATAAGAGTAACATTATTTGTAGATGGGGAAGGTGGTTGGTCATCTAGTAATCCAGTTAATATGTTTATAGCACCGATTGCTAAACCTCGTTCTGATATCAACCTTGAAAATGGAAAGAAAGGTATGATTTCAAGTTTTGAAAGAATTAATGATCATTCAATGCCCCCACGTGCAAAAGTAGGAGCAAACTATATTAATAGTCGTTACGCATATCTTGAAGCACAGGCTTTATCCTTTGATTTTCCTATTATGCTTGATCGAATGGGCAAAGTTAGTGAAAGCTCAGGGTCTTGTTTAATGATGCTACGGGATGGAGTGCTCGTAACACCTCCTAATACCGCTTCGATAGTTGAAAGCATTACTAGAAATACAATTTTGGAAATTTCTAAAAAATTAAATTATGAAACAGAAGTTCGATCAGTTGATAAAGCTGAACTTTATTCAGCTGATGAAATTTTTCTTTGTGGGACAACAGCAGAAATTATTCCTATAATATCTATAGATAATTATATAATTGGAGATGGTGTCACAGGCTCATTTACTAAAAAAATATATAATGAATATTTAAATGTAGTAACTGGTTCAGAACCAAATTGGCTAACTGCAGTTTGGAAAAACTCTAAGAAATGTTAAAACGAACTTTTGATATTATAATATCAATTATTGCAATTTTATTATCATCACCAATTATGATTTTAATAGCAATATTAATTAAATTTACATCCAAAGGACCAGTTTTTTTTATACAAGAACGTATTGGTTTGAATGGCAAGTATTTTAAAATGATAAAGTTTCGTACAATGTTTCACAATTCAGAAAGAGAGGGTACAGGATTATTTTCTTTTGAAGATGATCCTCGTATCACAAATTTGGGAAATTTCCTTCGTCGGACAAGTATGGATGAATTTCCCCAATTTTTGAATGTTTTAATTGGCTCTATGTCTATAGTTGGTCCGCGCCCACCTGTAACTTATGAATTAGGAGATTGGTCTACTTTTACTCCTTCATTACGAAAGCGTTTTAAGGTTAAACCTGGGATAACTGGGTTTGCCCAAGTATTTGGTCGCAATACCCTAGGATGGGATAGAAAACTGGCTTATGATATTTTATATATAAATAGATATAAACGTTTTGGAGTACTATTAGATATTTATATTGTTTATAAAACCTTTTGGGTTGTTTTAACTGTTCAAGGAATTTTGGAAAAAAAAGAAGATTTGATTGATAATAAAAAAATTGCAAAAAGAGCTCAGGACTATAACCAAAAAAAAATTGATAATTAATAATTAAATAATTGATCATGAAAATTTCAAACAAAACCTATAATTTGAATTATAAAAAATTAATAGAATTATCAAAGATATATGGGTCTTCATTTTTTATACTTGATGCAATCAAATTTAGAAATAATTTTAAAAAGTTTTTGAAAGCTTTTAAAGCAAATTATCCAAAAGTTAGCATTGGTTATTCTTATAAAACAAATTATACCCCACAACTTTGTCGTATAGTTAATGAGGAAGGTGGTTACGCAGAAATAGCCTCTGAAATGGAATATTATGCGGCAAGAAAACTTGGTGTGCCAAATAGTAAAATTGTCTATAACGGCCCAAGTAAATCCAAAAAATCTTTTATTGAAGCTGCTAAAGGTGGAGCAATAATTAATATAGATAATATAAGTGAAATTTCACTTTTGAAAAGTGCTGCTAAAACTAATCTTAAAAATGATATAAGAGTTGTTTTTCGAATTAATTTTGATATCCGAAATAATAATTCACGTTTTGGAATTGACCCAGAGGGACCTGATCTAAAAATTTTATTAACTACGATCAGAACTTTAATCAATGTTAAACTTATAGGTCTTCATTGCCATTTTCCCTTCCGAGATTTAAAAAGTTTCAGGCTTAGAGCTGAAAAATTATCATCTCTTATTAAAGTTATTTTCCCTAAAAACTTACCCGAAATAATAAATATTGGTGGGGGGTATCGTTCAGAAAATATGCCTTTAAGTTTATCGAAATCAAAATTAAAATTTTCTGACTATGCAAAATTAATTGGTAAAATTTTATCTAAAAATTTTTCTAAAGAAAAAAAATGGCCTACACTTTTTTTAGAACCTGGAACAGCACTAGTGGCTGATTGTCAAAGTTTTATAACCATTGTAAATTCAATAAAATTAATACGAGGAGTTGGTTTTGCAACAGTAGCTGGCTCAATGTTTGATATATCGCCAAATGCAAAAACTACAAACTTGCCAGTGACAGCAATTCTAAATCCCAACCTTAAACGTAACAAATATCATTCTATGTATAATGTAGTTGGTTATACATGTATAGAAACTGATTATTTAACTAAGAAACTCAAAGTGCCTTTAGCTGAAGGAGATTTTTTAGTTTATGATAACGTAGGCTCTTATTCAGTGGTTATGCGTCCACCCTTTATATTACCTTCTAATCCAATTTTGCTTTATAATGGTAAAAATAAAACCTTAAAACTAATAAAACGAAGGCAATCAAATAGTGATGTTTTTAAACTATTTAAATATTAATTTAGATAATGGCCAATAATTAATTTTTTTATGATAAAAACATTTATTATTGAAAATGATCCTGACAAAATTGCGATCTATGATGCAGCAGGTATTAGTAGAATTTTCGTTGATTTAGAAGTTAATGGTAAAGCAGAACGCCAAGCGGGTATGGATTTTGTGATAAATGACCATAACATTCATGACGTAGCTCGTGCTAGGAAAATAATTAAAAATTCAAAATTATTAGTCAGAATAAATCCTTTTAATCTTAATACTGAACAAGAAATAAATGAAGTTATTGATAGAGGTGCAGATGTTGTTATGCTTCCAATGTTTAAATATCCTGATGAAGTAAAAAGTTTTATTAAGTATGTTAATAAGAGAGCTAAAGTATCATTATTATTTGAAACTAGTGAAGCTTTTTGCCGTATAGATGAAATATTAAATATAAAAGGTATTGATGAGGCGCACATAGGCTTAAATGATTTACATTTATCTATGGGTTTAGACTTTTTGTATGAACTCATGTTATATGGACAAGTTGAATTTTTGGCAAATAAGTTTAAAAAATTTAATATTCCTTTTGGTGTTGGCGGTGTTGCAAAAATGAATGAGGGTAAACTAAAAGGTGAAATAATTATTAGAGAGCATGCTAGAATTGGATCTTCGGCAGTAATTTTGTCTAGATCATTTAAGTCTAATGTTAATTTAAAAAATGTCAAAAATGAAGTTGAAAAGATTCAATCGGTATTTTTAAGTGCTAGGAGTAGCTCCAACGAAACACTTTATAATAATAAAATACTTTTAGATGAAAATGTTAAAAAAATTATAGGCCAGCTTCACATAAATCATTCAAACTTTTATAAAAAGTAGAAAGATTTTGATATAAAATCATAATATCTTAACTTTAATATTTAAACTTTATTGAATTTAAATCGGAAACCTGTTATAAAATTGGATATAATAAATAATCTGTATTAAAATTCCTATAATTTAAATGAATAATATAAAAATGCCCTCTAACAGAAGCTTTGGAATAGTATTTTTTGTAGTTTTTGTAATTGTGTCTTTATATCCATTAATTTATGATCAAAACATTAGGATTTGGTCTTTAGTAGTTAGTTTTATTTTCTTATTTTTAGGAATGATTAATTCAATTTTACTGATCCCATTAAATTCGCTTTGGTTTAAGCTGGGCCTTTTTTTGGGAAAATATATCTCCCCAATAGTTATGGGAATTGTATATTTTGCGATAGTTTTTCCAACATTTTTGTTGCTAAAATTTTTCAAAAAAAATTACTTGAATATTAAATTTGAAAGAAATAAAATTTCTTACTGGATAGAAATAAAAAACAAAAAGTCTACTATGAAAAATCAATTTTAATGGAATTTCTTAAAGAATTTATATCATTTTTAGCCATAAGAAAAAAATTTTGGCTATTCCCTACTATTATTGCTATTCTTCTATTAGGTGGTCTAATAATTTTATCGCAAGGATCGGCTGTAGCTCCATTTATATATACAATATTTTAAGTTAAACTAAATTTTTAAAGTATTAATGACTAAAATTATAGGTATCTCCTCTTTTTATCATGATAGTGCAGCCTCTTTAATTGAAGATGGGGTTATTATTGCTGCCGCACAGGAAGAAAGATTTTCTCGAAGAAAGCATGACGATAGATTTCCTAAAAATGCAATTAAATTTTTATTAGAAAACTCTAATTGTAGTTTAAATGAAATAGACAAAATTATTTTTTATGAAAAACCTTTTTTAAAATTTGAACGATTGTTAGAAACGTATATTGCGTTTTCACCAAAAGGTTTTAAACAATTTTCAAAAGCTATACCAATATGGCTCAAAGATAAATTATTTCAAAAAAAACAAATTATTAACTATCTTAAAGAAATAGATAATAATTTTTTACCTGGTAACAAAATTTTATTTTCAGAACATCATTTTAGTCACGCCGCGAGTGCATTTTATCCATCACCATTTAATAATGCAGTAATTTTAACAGCAGATGGAGTTGGCGAATGGGCTACAACAACTGTTGCTATCGGAAAAGATAATAAAATTGAAATGAAAAAAGAAATTGAATTTCCGCACTCACTAGGACTTTTGTATTCAGCTTTTACTTATTATACTGGATTTAAAGTGAACGGGGGTGAATACAAATTAATGGGACTAGCCCCATACGGCGAGCCAAAGTTTGCAAAAATAATTTTAGATAATTTAATTGACATTAAAGATGATGGTTCATTTAGATTAAATCAAGAATATTTTGATTATGCTACTGGGTTAACTATGACAAATAAAAAATTTGATACCTTATTTGGTAACACAGCTAGAAATCCAGATAAAGAGGAGATCTCACAATTCCACATGGATATAGGTGCTTCAATCCAAAAAGTCACTGAAGATATAATGTTAAAAATTGCTAAAAATTTACGTGAAGAATATGGAATTGAAAACCTTTGTTTAGCTGGTGGAGTTGCTCTTAATTGTGTTGCAAATGGAAAAATACTTAAAGAAAAAATATTTAAAAATATATGGATACAGCCTGCTGCGGGTGATGCGGGTGGATCTTTAGGCGCTGCATTAGGTTATTGGTATAATGAACTAAATATGGAAAGACCAAACAATAATATAGATTCTATGAAATGTAGTTATTTAGGCCCAGAGTATACTGATAAAAAAATTAAAGAAATTTTGATTGATATAGGAGCAAAATTTGATCTTTTTACAAAAGATAAGTTGTTAGACTTTACAACAGATAAATTGATTGAGGGTAAAGCAGTAGGATGGTTTCAAAATAAAATGGAATTTGGTCCAAGAGCGCTAGGTGGACGATCTATAATTGGAGATGCAAGATCTCCAGAAATGCAAAAAAAACTTAATTTGAAAGTAAAATTTAGAGAAAGCTTTAGACCATTTGCTCCTTCAGTTTTATTTGAAGATTTAAATGAATGGTTTGATCTAGACTCGGAGAGTCCATATATGTTGTTAGTAGGAAAAGTTAAAAAAGATAAGCTGATAGAACAATCACCAGAACAAAAGCTAGCTAAAGGCTTGGAAAAATTAAATATTGTAAGATCCAAAATACCTGCAGTAACTCATGTAGATAATTCAGCAAGAATTCAAACTGTTACAGCTGAAAATGGGATTTATTATGATTTAATTAAATTATTTAAGAAAAAAACGGGATGTCCAGTAGTAGTTAATACATCATTTAATGTGAGAGGGGAACCACCAGTTAATACACCAATTGATGCTTATAAATGTTTTATGGCTACTGATTTAGATATACTTGTTTTAGGGAATTATATTATAGAAAAACAAAACCAATTAAAATTTGACTTAAAAAATGAATAAAGTTTTTAAAAAAAAAGAAATTAAGATTAATGATAATATTGTCAAATTAGATATTGATGACACCACAGTTGAAAAAGTTATTAATTTTTATAATGAGGCTCCATTTCCAAATTATGAAGATAATGATGACAAATCTTCAATTAATAAAAAAGGTGATAATAATTACTTAGCTAATCAATTTAAGAATTTTATTGGATTTAATAAAGATGTCCTTGAAGTTGGATGTGGAACAGGCCAACTTTCTATATATTTTTCAATTGGAAACAATAATAGAGTCTACGCGTTAGACCCCACATTAGCTTCAATTAATCTAGGAAATGAGTTTGCTAAAAAAAATAAAATTAATAATATAAAATTTGTAAATGCTGATATTTTTGATGATATATTTAATGATGAAACTTTTGATTTTATTTGGACTAATGGAGTACTGCATCATACAAAGAATCCCAAGTTAGCATTTGATATTGTTTCAAAGTATTTAAAAAAAAATGGTTATATTTTAGTGGGGCTATATAATAAATACGGTAGGGTAAGAACTTTGTTCAGAAGATTTTTATACAAATTTTTTGGGAAATCTATTGTAATGCTTTTAGATCCAACATTAAGAAGAATTAAAAAAGGTAATGACAACCAAATTAAATCTTGGATTAGAGATCAATATGAACATCCAGTTGAAAGTTTGCATACTTTAGACGAAGTTTTAAAATGGTTTGGTGATAACAATATTGAATTTATTAATTCAATACCAGAATGCAATATTGAAGAAAAATATGAATATTCTTTGTTTGAAAAATCTTCTAAAGGAACATATTTATCTCGTTTTTTTGCACAAATATCAATGCTATTTAATGAACTAGGATCTGATGGAGGATTGTTTATAGTTATAGGAAAAAAAAAAAATTAAAAAAAATGAGTTTAGAATTCAATTTAGTTAAATTTCCACTAATATTTCCACTTATATATGGGTCAATATTATATTTGTTACCAGGTTTAGAAACTTATTTAATTTTTTTTACAATTTTATTATTGGCAGAAACTCATTTTGGGGCCACCTGGCCTTTTTTTCTTAATAGTGCAAATGCAAAATTTATCAAAGAAAATAAAATAAGCTTAATATCTTTTCCAATAATAATAGCTATTGCATCTTTAATTGGTTTTATTTTTATAAAACCAACATTTTTATTGATTTTTTTTGCTGCTAACATGTATCACGTAACGAGACAAAGTTTTGGTATATGCAAATTATATACAAAAGAAACTCAACAAATTAAATATCAAGAAGTTTTAATTTATTTTTTTAATTTTTTATTTTTTTTAGTTGGTTTTTTTAGATTTTATTTTCCTTTAATTAGTCCTGATCATATTTTTTCACTAAATATTGTTATTGTTTCGCTAATATTAATTATATTGTTTAATTATTCTTTCAAATATAAAATTTCTGATAGTTTTTATACTTTTGTAACTGGGTTGATAATTTTTTATCCAATTTGTTTTGTTGACAACCCTGTTCATGCAATAATTATGGGTGTAACAATGCACTACACTCAGTATCTATACTTAACTCATAAAACTTTTAAAGGAAGACATGAGAACCAAATAATTAAAACACCAAAGTTAACTTATCTAAGTGTAATCATTATGTATTCAGTTGTAATGGCTATTTTTTCTCTATTTGGAAAAAGTTCAAATGAAATTATGAATTTTTTAATTATTATTCCTATAATTGGTCAAATGCTTCATTTTTATTTAGACTCACAGTTGTGGAAGTTTAGCAACGCACACAACAGAGAAAACACACTCAAATTTATTAAATCTACGTTTCAAAGTTAATTTATGAAACTTTTTAATTATAAATTTTCAAAGAATATATTTTCTTTAAACAGGTATTCAAAACGATCAATTGCAGTTATTACCGATATATCATTATGTATTATTTGTACTTGGATTGCGTTATTTTTGAGATTAGAAGACCTGAATTTAATTAAAGATTATGATTTTAATACTGCTGCATTAATTTCTATTATAGCCATACCAATTTTTTGGATATCTGGGTTGTACAGAACTTTATTTCGTTACGCTGGTTTAGCAATTTTATATACAATTACATTGTCTACATTTGTTTACGGAATGGTATACTTTTCAATAATAAGTATCTATGTAATTCAAGGGGTTCCAAGATCTATAGGTATTCTTCAACCAATATTATTGTTTTTGGCAATTACAGGGTCAAGATTCACAGCAAAACTTATATTAACGGGTAGTTTTAGCCTTTTAGTAAACTCAAAAGATAAAGAAAATATTTTAATATTTGGAGCTGGTAATGCAGGCCGTCAATTATTAACATCCTTAGAGAATAATTATCAATATAAAGTAGTCGGCTTTTTAGATAATAACTCTCATATACACAGACAATATTTACTTGGTCAAAAAATTTATAACCCAAAAAAAATAGGTAATTTAATACAATCTAAAAATATAAAATTAATTTTGTTTGCAATTCCATCGATAAGTAAATTAAAAAAAAGTCAGATTATTAAAAATCTTAATAAATATAAATTACCTGTTAAAACTTTACCAAATGTAAATGATATAATTGATGGAAAGATATCAGTATCTGATATTAAAGATTTCTTAGTAGATGACTTATTAATTAGAGATCAAATAGAACCTGATCAAAAACTATTAGTCAAAAACATAAAATCAAATATAGTCCTTGTAACAGGTGCTGGGGGCACTATTGGTTCAGAATTGTGCCGACAAATTATAAAATTAAAACCTAAAAAATTAATACTTTTAGAGTTAAATGAATTTGCTCTTTATAAAATTTATGAAGAGTTAATTAAAAACACTAAAGACTTACAGATTTCTCCACTTCTTTGCAACATTCAAGATCAGAAAAAATTAGAGAAAATTTTTAAAACTTTCAAAGTTGATACTATCTATAATACTGCAGCATATAAGCATGTACCATTAGTAGAATCAAACATTTGTGAAGGGGTTAAAAATAATATTTTTGGATCATTGGCTGTTACAAAAGCTTCGATTAATCAAAATGTTAAAAACCTTGTGCTTATATCAAGTGACAAAGCAGTAAGACCCACAAATATCATGGGTGCTTCTAAAAGATTTGCCGAACTTTGCATGCAAGGGTTACATCATCAAATGAATAATAAAATTGATACTAATTTTTCGATTGTGCGTTTTGGGAATGTAATAAATTCATCAGGTTCAGTTATCCCAAAATTTAGAAAACAAATTGAGGAGGGTAAGTCGATTACCTTAACCCACCCTGGCGTTACACGTTATTTTATGACAATTTTCGAGGCTGCTCAATTAGTCATTCAAGCAGGTGCTTTGGGGAAAAATTCTGAAGTTTTTGTGCTTGATATGGGAAAAAGTGTAAAAATTATAGATTTAATTAAAAGGATGGTTAGGCTTTCTGGCTTAACACTCAAAGATAAAAATAATCCAGATGGTGATATTGCTATTGAAATTACAGGGCTTCGACCAGGTGAAAAATTGTATGAAGAACTGTTAATTGGAGATAATCCACAAAAAACTATTCACCCAAAAATTAATAAAACAGATGAACCGTTCATTCCTTTTAATCTGTTACAGAAAACTTTAGATGAACTTTTAATTTTATTAGATAATCAACAGCCAGATGAGGTTAAAAAATTATTAGAAAAATCAATTAGTTTATACAATTCAAATTATGAAATTTCAGATTGCATTTATAAAGAAGAAGTATCAATTAATAATAAAAAAGATGATTTACCACTTAAAGAAAATCAAATTAAAGTGGTTAGAATTAAGTAATTTTAAATAAAGGTTTATTAAAAAGTAATATAAATGAAATTTCTATTCATTTTGTCTCTTTTTTATTGCATTAGAAAATAATATATAAAAAATCCCAGACAATAAACCAATTATTGTAGCAAGAAAAAATAAAACTATTTTATTTCCTAAATTTTTATATTTAGTATTTTTAAAAATTATATTTGCAGATTTAAAATCTTCAGATTTAAAAATTGGTGTATTTTGAAATATACGGTCAATTTGTTCGATTCTTTTATCTTCCAACAACTCTCTCTGTTTAACCTCTAAATCAAATAAATTTGCAGTAAAACTATCTTTATCTGCACGATTTTTTATTAATTCAATTTCTTTTTCAATCATTGTAAATCCTCTCATATAATATGGATTTTCAGTTTGAACAGTTGAAAGAACTGAAGTTTCACTTCCTAATTCTAGAGCTTCAAATGTATTATTAGCAATATTTAGTTGTTTAGCAATAGAAGCTTGTTCTTTTAAGAAAGCCAATCTTTTTTGAGATAATTTTACATAATCTTTTTTTGCATTGATTATCTGATTGTTAATTTTATCAAGTTCCCTATTTCTTAAAAGTTCAAATGTGTTTTTCTTTATATTAAAATTTTGAATTAATGAGTTTCTAACTTTTTTGTTAATCTCAATATTTATATAATCTAGTGCCTCTTCCCACTTATTTTTATCTTCAGTTACAAACTTAATTGTCCATTTTTTTCTGACTTCACCTGCTAGTTTGCTATCCGTATTCACTGGTGGAAGTAATTCTAATGTTAAAGCATATTTTTCAATATATTTTAAATATGAATTTTTATCTTTAAAATTTTTCTTATCAGCAATTTTAAATTTTTTTATCGCGTCTTCTATAATTTTATTTTCACGAATTGCATTTAAAGCTAAATTAAACAAATTATTTTTAGTGATTTTATTAAATTGTAAATCAATCAAATCATTTTTATCTTTATTAATTTTATAAATATCAGAATAAGAACTCAAAGTATTGAAGGGTATAAATAAATTTTCTTCAAAGATCCTCATTGTATTAATTTCGGTTACAGCTTCATATTTATTAGTATTAAATAAGCTATGCACAAGGGCCAAACTAACAAATGTTAATGTGATTAAAATAATCTTTAATTTATCTTTCCAGATATCAATTGAGATTTGAATTAAATCTAAATCAGTTTTCATTTCTTTTTTTTTCATTAATGTATTTTCTATAGTATATTAGCTGTTATTAAACTATTTAATTTAAATTTTCATTAGAAAATTCTTCTAATAATTTTTTATATATTTAAATTGCTATGCAGATTGAATTATATATTAACATATATTTTATATGGGATCTCTAAAAAAAATCCAGATTACACATCTTTTATTAGTATCCATAATACCTTTTTTAATATGGGGCCCTTTTTTTCCAGATTTAATTGTAAGTTTTTCAGCATTATTTTTCCTATATAATAGATTTGATGATAATAATTTTTATTATTTTAATAATAAACCATTTGTTATCTTTTTATTATTTTTAATAATTATAATAGTTTCTAGTTTAGAGGCTGAAGATATTTTGCTAAGTATCCAAAGTTCCTTTTTTTATTTTAGAATAGGAGTCTTTAGTTGTTTTATTTGGTATTTAATTGAAAAAGATAAAAATATTTTGAAATATTTTTATTATGCGCTAGTTATTTGTTTTTCAGCTTTAGTAATTGATGGTTATTTACAATTTTTTACAGGATCAAATATTGCAGGCTTACCTAAATTAGGAAACCGTATCTCTTCTTTTTTTGGTGATGAGTTGATCATGGGTTCATACCTATCAAGATTGTTTCCTCTTTTATTTGCATTATTTTTAGTTAAAAAAAAAGGTAAATATGAAATGTATTATATTGGAGTACTATTTATTTTAGTAGATATATTAATTTATATATCAGGAGAAAGAACTTCCTTCTTCTTTTTGAATTTATCAACTCTTTTTATTATTATTTTAATTAAAGAATATCAAAAATTTAGATTGATTACTTTTTTAGTTGCCTTGATTATTATTGTTGGTCTTACTTTTTCTAGTAACGAACTTTCTAATCGAATGATTAAAGGACCGGCTAAATCTATGGGTTTAGTTAAAGATGCTCAAAGTAAAAATATATTTACCCCCTCTCATGATAGTTTAATTAAAACAGCATTTAATATGTTTAAAGACAAACCTATATTAGGACACGGTCCAAAAATGTTTAGAAAAATTTGTAGCAATGAAAAATATGCAACTGGTGTTAGCCCTTGTGATACGCATCCTCATAATTTTTATGTTCAATTATTAGCTGAAACTGGAATTATTGGTTTTTCATTTTTATTTGTATCATTTTTATATGTTTTGTATTGTGCTTTTAGACAATTAAAATCTATTGTTTTACGGCAAAAGAGATATCTATCGGATTATCAAGTCTGCTTACTTGCAGGAATTTTAATCACTGTTTGGCCATTTTCACCTAATGGTAATTTTTTTCATAATTGGCTTATAATTGTCTATAGTTTGCCAGTTGGTTTTTATCTTCAGTCTATTTACACTAAAAAAAAACTACTATAATAAATTATTATATGAAAATTATATTAATTATGGGTTTACCAGGTTCTGGTAAAACCACTTTAGCAAATGAGCTAGGACCGTTACTTAATGCTAAAAGACTAAATGCCGATGAAGTTAGAAAAGAAGCTAATGATTGGGATTTTTCAGAAGAAGGAAGGGTAAGACAAGCTAAAAGAATGGCGAATTTTGCAAAAAAATTAAAAGATAATGGAAATTATGTTGTAGTAGACTTTGTTTGCCCAACACCTGAAGCAAGAAACTTGTTTCCTGCAGATTATATTGTTTGGGTAAATACAATAAAAGAGGGACGTTTTGATGATACTAACAAGATGTTTGTTAAACCTGAAAAATTTAATTGTGAGGTTACAACTCAAGATGCTAAACATTGGGCACCAATAATAGTAAAGGAGATCAAATAATGGCTTATGAGTGGGATAATAAAAAACCAACAGCACAAATGCTTGGCAGATGGCAACCGTTTCATGATGGTCACTATGCTTTATTTCAAGAAATTATTAAAAAAACGGGTCAAGTTTGTATTCAAATAAGAGATGTTCAAGGTGTTGACGATAATCCATTTGATTTCGAGACTGTAAAAAAAAATATTGAAGAAAAGTTAAATCCAGAATTTGAAGGCAGATTTAAAGTAATGATGGTGCCAAATATCACTAATATTTGTTATGGAAGAGGGGTTGGTTATAAAATAGAAGAAGTCGTTCTATCAGAAGAAATTCAACAAATCTCAGCAACAAAAATTAGAGCCAAAATGAGAGAAGATGGCAAACTTAAGTAATATTAAAGTTAAACTTTTAAATAAAGATATTGCCTCAATCATTATTAATGAGTCAAAAACATATAACGCACTTTCATTTAAAAATTTAGGAGATTTAATTAAAGCTTTTAAAAAATTAGATGAAGACAAAAATATTAAGGTAATAATTATTGAAGGGTCTGGAAAAGGTTTTAGTGCGGGTCATAATTTAAAAGAAGTAAGTGGATTAAAGAAAAGAGAAAAATATCAAAAACTTTTTAATCTTTGCTCAAAATTAATGCTTCAAATAGTTGAAGGAAAAAAGCCAGTTATTGCAAAAGTTCATGGGGCAGCATTTGCTGCAGGATGTCAATTGGTTGCAAGTTGTGATCTTGCTTATAGTGCTAGTGATGCAATATTTGCGACACCAGGAGTGAATATAGGCTTATTTTGTAGTACTCCGATGGTAGCTGTTAGCAGAAAAGTTAATAGAAAAAGAATGATGCAGATGCTGTTAACCGGAGAACCCATTAAAGCAAATTATGCAAAAGAAATCGGATTAATCAATAATCATTTTTCCAAATCAAAATTAAACAATGAAGTATTAAAAGTTGCTAAAACTATTGCTTCAAAATCAAGTTTTACAATTAAAATTGGCAAACAAACTTTTTAT
>ENA-OSJC01000672-OSJC01000672.1-marine-metagenome-genome-assembly--contig:-NODE-672-length-31997-cov-4.775000_pt1 | contig 31997 bp, 30 predicted proteins | sample MGYA00237885_ERZ534234 | MGnify/ENA primary metagenome ERZ534234 (study PRJEB26413, sample SAMN06343907) | marine metagenome | isolation source: coastal waters | place: Atlantic Ocean: West Antarctic... | reverse complement strand
GACGATAAAAAACATGGGAAAGGTGTGCATAGTTGGACGGATGGCAATAAATATGCCGGTGGTTGGAAAGACGACAAAAGGCACGGAAAAGGCACTGCTACTTGGGCGGATGGGGACAAATATGCCGGTGGTTGGAAGGACGATAAAAAACATGGGGAAGGCACGTATACCTGGACGAATAGGGACAAATATGCCGGTGGTTGGAAGGACGATAAAAAACATGGGAAAGGTGTGCATAGTTGGACGGATGGCAATAAATATGCCGGTGGTTGGAAAGACGACAAAAGACACGGAAAAGGTACTGGAACCGATCTGAGTGGTCACAAATATATAGGTAGATGGAAAGACGACAAAAGACATGGAAAAGGTACTGGGACCGATCTGAGTGGTCACAAATATGTAGGTAGATGGAGAGACGACAAAAGACATGGACAAGGCACTGGGACCTGGACGAATGGGGACAAGTATATAGGTGGTTGGAAAGATGACAAAAGATATGGAAAAGGTACTGGGACCGATCTGAGTGGTCACAAATATGTAGGCAGATGGAAAGATGATAAAAGACATGGACAAGGTACTGGGGTCTGGACGGATGGCGACCAATATAGAGGTGATTGGAAAGACGACCAAAGACATGGACAAGGTACGTATAGTCTTGTGAATGGCGACAAATATGTGGGTGTGTTTAAAGAAAACATGCCCACGTTAGAAGGTATTTACACCAATGAAGATGGTTCTAAGAGAGAATTACCAAAAAATCGGGAGGCAGTGGACAGCAGTTCCGTATGTCAGGGGAGTGGTTTAATACCGGGAACTGGAACATTCATCAACTGTGTTACCAGGGCAAATTTTGGACAGCAATAATTGTTTAAAGATTTGTTTAAGAGGCTAGATATTTCAAGCAGAAAAATGCACACACAACATATAATGTTAACTTAAAAATCAACCTTGTGGTCAGCTAAGACTTGTCGTGACTATTGAATTAAGCGGATAGAGAAATGTCGTTTTTAAGGATGGGTAATCTTCTCACCTTAGGTCCTCCGGCTGTATGGATGGCGTCAACAAGTGCTGCTATGACAACTGGGACTGCACCTTCTCCAATCCCACTGGGGAGCGTGGCGTCAGAAGAAGCAATGTGGACATCGATAGAAGGTGTGTCTTTTAGACGTAGAATAGGATAGTCATGGAAATTGCTTTGTTCAACTCTCCCGTTATCAAGAGTGATCTCCCCATATAGCGCATTTGAAAGTCCAAAAACTATAGCACCAGCTACTTGTGTTTCGACTAATTGAGGGTTTACTGCAAGGCCACAGTCAACAGAAGCAACAACGTTCTTTATTTTCAAAGTGCTGTGGTTTTCACTCATTTCAATTTCTATTGCAATAGCGACGATTGAAGCACCAAGTCCAGGTGCATAACTCATGTCAAAAACGGCATAGCCTACCGAACCACGGTGATTCGGATCGGATTTGTTATCCATTTTTTCTACAACGTGCAGTAGACGCTCTCTAAATTTCTTAATCCGTGAGACAGCGTCTTCGTAAGTGCTCGCAATTTCTAAGTTGTAATACTCAGGGGCTGTCTTCGATACTTTTTTCTCGTCCAAGAGTTTGAGTTGGAATGAGAGAGAATCCATTCCTGCCAATTCCGCGAGTTCGCTAACGAAGCCGTGGTACATCCACAACGCTTGGGTATGACCGACCCCTCTCATCCAAGCATAGGGAGGCGGAGTGTTGACGGTACTGTATTCAATTTTTATATTGGGAACGGGGTAAACCATACGTGACATAGTATACGGCTGGTAGACTGATCGTCCTTGGCAGACATGGCTTTTCCAAGCGGTGATATTTCCGTCAGCATCTATGCCTCCAGTGAAGTCGGTTGTCATAACCGGAGCATAGAAACTACGTTGCATGTTTTCTTCTCTTGACCAGATCAGTTTAATTGGAACACCTTCCATTTCTTTGGCAATTTGCACAGCTTGGCTTACATAGTCGCTATGCAGTCGACGCCCAAAGCTACCACCTGCTAACATAAGGTTGAATTTAGCATTGTATGGTGCTACACCGGCCGCGTAGGCAGTTATACGCAATGCTTCATCGCCATATTGTGTCGCAGCCCAGGCTTCTACCCGCCCATTCTCTATCAAAGCTGTGCAATTCATTGGCTCGAGTGCGGCATGTTCTAAAAATGGGTAGTGATATCTAGATTGAATTGTTTTCTCAGCCTTTAGCAAAGCGGAGTCAACGTCTCCTTCTTGGCGAATTACTTCACCTTGTGTCATCAACTCATTGTTTATTTTCTGTTCGATCTGTGTGCTGCTGACATCCTTGTTCTCCCCCTCATCCCAGACGATTGGAAGGGCGTCTAGAGCACGTTGTGCTTCCCACCAGCTATCTGCGACAACTGCCACTGCATCATCCATGCGCCAATCAATTACTTCATAGAAAAAAGGAGGCACGGTATAGCCGCTTGGCCCAGCTTTAATGGCTACTACTTTTTGTACACCTTGATAGCTTTTTATTGCAGTGCTATCAAACGATACAAGATTGCCTCCAAAGACGGGACATTGCTTTACTGCCGCGTATTTCATTCCTGGCAACTTCAAATCTATACCATAGATAGCTTTCCCAGTGCTTTTGTCATAAGCATCACTGCGGGGTATCGGTTTTCCGATATAGCGCCAATCTTTTTGCGCGGTGGTTTTTACTTTTGAAGGGTCGGGAATAGGAATAGTCGAAGCTATCTCAGATAGTTTGCCAAATCCTACCGAAGTCGAAGTAGCGGGATTCATGACGTGATGATTCTTTATAACTAGCCCACGAGCATCAGTGTTCCAACGGCGAGCTGCTGCCAGTAGTAACATCTCTTTAATTTGGGCGCCCGCGATCCGCATGGGACTAAATAGCATTCGCATACCAAAACTTCCCCCCGAATATGTGTGCACATATACGTTCTTACGATTGTAGTTTGTTAAAGGGTCGTAGAATTCCCAATCGGTAAGGCTAAGTTCTAAATTAATTTCTTCTGCTATTACTTGCGTCAAAGCAGTTGTAATTCCCTGTCCAAGTTCTATTTGTGGGATCCGGACGGTGACACGATTGTCGTCATGAACAGTAATCCAAGAAGTAATTTCTTGCGGAATGTTCCCATTTTTACCGGCGGAAAAAGCCATAGATGGAAGGGCAAGATTGAATGCAATTGAGCTACCGACTGATGCTGATAACGTTAAAAAATTTCGCCGAGTGGTTGTCATGAGATTGCCCCGGGCGTTGCTCTTTTAAGCTTGGCAGCTGCGTGGATCGCTTTACGCACATAAGGGTAGGTTCCGCATCGACAAATATTACCAATTGCGCTGTCGATTTCAGCGTCACTTGGTTCTGAATTCTGTTCCAGGAGCGCTATTGCTGCCATGATAATTCCGGATTGGCAGTAACCACATTGGGGTACATTGCCTTCGATCCATGCTTTTTGCACTGGGTGCAATGTTTTTCCCCCAACGCCTTCTATGGTCGTTATCTGAACACCTTCAACGTCTTTGACTGGGATTTGGCAGGAGGGTACGGGTTGACCTTCAATATGAACTGTACAGGCCAAACATTGAGCTATTCCGCAACCGAATTTAGTGCCGGTTAGACCAAGCTTTTCACGGAGAACCCACAACAAAGGCATATCAGGATCTGCTTTTGCCTCTACTGATTTTCCATTTACTACAAATTTAGCCATAATTTCAGCCTCCCCGCAAAAAAGAATTATGATGACTTAACGTCCACTACATTAAGCTTGTTATAGTGTGAGTAGTCAATTTTTTTTGTCATAACAGGATGTAGCATCAGGACAATATCATATGAAAGCTGAATGACCGGAATTTTTTCCCGTTTTTAAGATGTCATTGAAGAGGTATGAGCCAGGGTTTCTTGCGACCGTGGGCTACGTCATTATAATTGCTCTTAGGGAATACCTGGTTAGCACAGAGTAATTCGGGATGTGGGTTTTTGATGCTAGTAATTTAGATATAGGGAGTAGAGGACATTGAAAACAGAGGTTTTAGTTGAGCTTGAAACTAAAGTGGCATTTCAGGACGATACGATTCAAAAGCTGAATGACGTGGTTTGTCGTCAACAGGAGCAGATTGATTTATTATTGATTAAGTATCAGGAGCTGCGAGGTTTGCTCGAAGACCTGCCGGATAATCAACCGTTAATGGCAGAGGCTAATGAGACTCCACCCCATTATTGATCTTCGCCTAGTTACCTTGGCCTAATTGAGAGATTTAGAATGAAAATATACTTGCACACACTATTACTTTTTTTCTGTAGTTTCGTTTATTGTTCTTTACAAGCTGACTTCCAATCAGGACTTGATGCGGCTAAGCGTGGTGATTACATCGAGGCACTCGGTGCATGGCAGCCGCTAGCAGAAGAAGGAAGTGCTGCTGCCCAATATAACTTGGGCATGATGTACAAGTCCGGGCAAGCAGTGGAAAAAAATCAAGAAACTGCTGTTAAGTGGTTTTTGCTTTCGGCGCAACAGGGGTTTGCTCCTGGTCAGTCTGCCCTAGCTTTGATGTATAGAAGTGGAGATGGTGTGTCGCAAGATTATGTCGCTGCAGTAACCTGGTACAAGCTTGCAGCCGACCAGGGAGATGCCGATGCCCAATATAATCTTGGACTTATTTATGATACTGGTAGCGAGCTCCCGCAGAATTCTGAGTTAGCAGTAAAATGGTACACGCTTGCTGCGGAGCAGGGGTTTGCTCTAGCCCAATATAATCTGGGTTTAATGTATAAACTTGGTCAAGGCGTTATTAAAGATGATAAAACTGCTGCGCAGTGGTATAGAAAAGCTGCAGAACAAGGTCTAGGGTCTGCGCAGACTAATTTAGGAGTGATGTATGCCTTTGGCACCGGTGTCGAGAAAAACTTCTTATATGCTTATATGTGGGGAGGGCTAGGAGCGTCTAACGGCAGCGTGAACGGCCAAAAGCTGCGCGATGATTTCGCGTTAAAAATGTCTAGCTCTCAACTTTCTGAAGCCAAGAAGCTTGCGCGAGAATGCAAAATTTCCGACTATAAGTCATGTTATTAAATATTGATTCCAAGTCGGAAAACGTCCTAGTTCGATTAGAGATTTAACTGTGGGCACTGATTACGCTGGCTTAAAAGTGCTTTAAAAAACAGTTCGAATTAATGCAATCCCCTATGGTCGAATATTTTAAGGAGTCTCTTTTCAATGTGTATGAGAGAGCCTTAGAGTGGATGGGATGCTATAGAATTAATCACAATAATAAATGTTGAAATCTTGCTCATAAGGGTGAATCGAAAGCCCTATTTAGTGTGAAGAAATGACTATTTATTTTTGACGGCAAGCTTCCCGGTAGCTATAGTGATGGTCGGAACATTTAATAATTTTTTGATAAAAGGGAAACTGTTATGAGTATAAACAAGTGGGCACCGGGGTTTAGCGCTATATTTGCAATCTTAGCGTGTATAACTGCTTTGGATGCCTATATGGTTCCATGGCCTTTGCTTCTAGTGGGCCTGGGTTTTATTCACGGAATAGCAGTTCCTGTTCGAGATCATGCCTCGTTGGGTATGCTCATCGCTGGTGCAGCGTTATTCCCGGCGATTGCGGATAACTTCGATGTAGTGCCTATGGTCGGAATGTATCTGAACGAGTGGGTAGATGCTTTTGCTATAGCTATGGCGGGATATGTAGTCGCTTCTTTGATACATGAAGTCAGAGCACGCATTTTCTCAGATTAGCTAAGTACATGTTATTAGGACCTTCGGTTAGGGTTAACCTCTGCGCGGGTCCTTTTTTTTCACTTAATTAAAAAAATACCAGGATTTATCATGAGTGCATATGTTGTAGTACACCTCACTATATTAGATGAAGAAAAAATTACGGCGTACGCCGCGGTAGCTGGCCCATCAGTAATAAATCATGGGGGGGAATTCGTTTGTAAAGGTCCCGCCGAAATGTTGCACGGAGATGCTATAGGAAAGAACATTGTCATAGTTAAGTTCGATAGCAAAGCGGCAGCAAAAGCATGGTATAACTCGGACGAGTACCAAGCGATCATTCCTACTCGAAATGAAGGTGCTGAGTCTTGCTTTATTCTAGGCGGTGAATAGCTAAGCGAGTTGGCTAGGATGTTGCATGCTTTATGCAGGCCGTATAATTTACGATATTTCCCGTGGAATTAAAAATGAAATTAGTAGGTAGATTTTTCGCAATCATAGTGTGTATAAGTTTTGTTGGGTCGACTTATGCGGCTGAGCATGTGGTTAAAGGCGTAGTGACTAAGTGGCGTCCAATGATAACTTTTGCCGAGCCTGGTGATACAGTAAGATTTACAGGGATGATCGGCCACAACACAGTTGTTATCCCGGGAATGATTCCAGAGAATGCTGTCGGCTGGGACTCGAAATACGGGGAAGAGAATTTTACTATCACGGTAACGGAAGAAGGTGCTTATATTTTCAAATGTACGCCTCACATTACGACGGGAATGGTTGGCGCTATAGTCGTTGGAAATGCTCAGCCTCCTCAAAACCTTTCTTTGATAGAGGGAAGTCTAGCTAAAGTGACTATTGGGAAAAGAATGGTTGCCCGCACTATTAAAAAGATGAAAAGCGCGGTTCTGGCTCGTTCTGTTAATTAAGGTGAGAAAGGTTCGCGCAAGGCAGATTATTGGGCTGCGCTCTTACTAATCTGTACGGCACAGTGCTTGAATTCTGGAATTTTTCCTATCGGGTCAATAGCATCAATTGTTAGCAAGTTGGCAGCGGCTTCGACATAACAAAAGGGCATAAAAACGTTACCTACCTGCAGACCATTGTCCATCCTTACCATAGCCGTTACTTCTCCTCGCTTAGAGTGTAAACGAACAGTATCGTCGCTTTCGATTTGGTACAGCTCCATGTCTTGACTGTTCATACTGATAAATGCTTCTGGTTCAAGAGAGTCCAGCACCCGCGCTCTGCGTGTCATAGTTCCCGTATGCCAATGCTCTAGTTGTCTGCCAGTGATCAAAACAAGTGGGAAATCATCCGACGGAAGTTCGGCGGCATGAGAGTAGTGAGCAGCGGAAAACTTTGCTTTTCCTGAAGGCAGAGCGAAAGTCTCTTTAAACAGCACAGTTTCGCTCTGTTTGGAATCTTTGGTATAAGGGTATGTGATGGAGTCTCTTTTGTTAAGAAGGCCCCACGTAAGCCCTCCTATGGAAGGCATTACATTAGTCATTTCTTTAAATACTTCAGCAGTTGACCTGTGGGTCCATTTTTGGTCAAGTTTTTCTGCTAAATCATGAATAATTTCTAGATCCTGTCGCGCATCACCCGGCGGCTCGATCGCCTGTCTTCCAAGTTGGACTCTTCTATCTGTATTGGTGAAGCTCCCCGTTTTTTCGGGAAAGGCTGAGGCTGGCAGAATTACATCGGCAAAACTGGCAGTCTCTGTAAAAAAGATATCCTGGATCACAAGGTGCTCTAATTTTGCTAGAGCCTCCCTCGCATGATTCAAATTAGGGTCAGACATGGCAGGGTTCTCTCCCATGACGTACATACCCTTGATAGAGCCTTGAGATGCCCCCGACACGATTTCTGTTACGGTTAGACCGGTCTCACCACTTAATGTTGTGTTCCAGACTTGCTCAAATTTCTTCTTATTCTCATTATCAGTGACGGGTTGGTAGTCCGGGTAGACCATAGGGATAAGTCCGGCATCCGATGCCCCTTGCACATTGTTCTGACCTCGCAGAGGATGGATTCCAGATCCTTCCTTACCTATGTTTCCGGTTAGCAAAGCGAGAGAAATTAAGCAGCGCGCATTGTCAGTGCCATGGATATGTTGAGATATTCCCATCCCCCAGAATATCATTGCACTTCGCGCTTTGGCGTACAGTCGCGCTACCGCTCGAATAGTCTCAGGTTCTATTCCACAAGTAGAGGACACTGACTCGGGCGAGTATTTGCTGACCACCTCTTTTAGATTTAAAAAGTCAGTTGTTCTTTCTTTGATGAATTTCTCATCATGTAAATTTTCTTCTATGATGACAGACATCATCGAGTTCATTAAAAGCACGTCTGTATCAGGACGAAATTGTAAGAAAAAGTCTGCATGTCTAGTCAGGTCTGATTTATACGGATCGATGACTACTAGCTTTGCTCCACTCTTAGTCGCATTTTTCATGAAAGTCGCAGCCACTGGGTGGTTAGCTGTTGGCTTAGCGCCAATAACGACGATGACTTCAGTTAGAGCGACATCTTCAACTTGGTTAGACACGCCAGCATTACCTAGCATTTCTAACATTGCAGCGACGGAAGAAGCGTGGCAAAGACGAGTGCAGTGATCTACATTATTTGTTTTCAATGCTGATCGGATAAACTTTTGAAATGCGTAAGCTTCTTCATTGGAGCCTTTTGCAGAGCCTAGTCCAGCCAAGGCATTTCCACCATGGATGTCCAATATGTTTTTTAGCCCTGTCGCTGCGAATTCCAGAGCTTCTGACCAAGATGCTTCTCTGAAGTAGTCGCTGATTTCATTTTTGTGGATAAGGGCAGCGGTCTTTTTCATCCCCTTGATCCGTATGAGAGGTTTTGTTAAGCGGTCCTCATGGTGGACATAATCGAATCCGTAGCGACCTTTAACGCATAGTCTGTTTTTATTCGCGGGGCCATTGCGACCAGTAGCAGACTTGATAGCACCATCACTTACATTAAAAGTTAGCAAGCAACCAACTCCACAATAAGGACAAACAGTGTCAATTTTTTTATTATCAGGCAAGTTTGCAGCCGCGCCAGTGGAAGTCAGGGCATTTGTTGGACAAGCTTGAACACATTCGCCGCAACTTACGCAGGAACTTTCTCCTAATGTCGCATCTAAGTCGAAGGTGATTTTCAGATTTGATCCGCGATTTGATATCCCTATCACATCGTTAACTTGAGTTTCTCTGCATGCTCGAACACAGCGCGTACATTGTATGCATTGGCCTAAATCTACGGTTATTGCAGGATTAGTGATGTCTATAACCGGCGACTGGTGTGGAGCGTCCCCATGACGAATGTCAAAATGCGTCACCCATTTAGAAAGTTCTGTATTATTGCTCTGAATACTACCCGCACTGTAATTTTCTGTAAGATCGCTACTAAGCATCGTTATCACCATCTTTTGGCTAAACTGAGCTCTTGTGTTATTCGAGTGGACCACCATACTTTTCTCAGCCAGGCGAGAACATGAAGGGGCTAGAGTCCTTTCTCCTTCAATTTCCACGACACACGCACGGCAATTTCCATCCGGCCGGCAGTTATCTTGATAACATAAGCGCGGAATCGAGACCCCTGCATTTTCTGCTGCCACAAGTATCGTTTCACCTTTCTGGGCTATAACATTGTGTCCGTCTAATTGAAAAGTAAATTCCGAGTTCAAGATATTTCTTCTTTAAAATGTTTTATGACTGATTTCATAGGGTTGGGAGCCGCCTGTCCTAGCCCGCAGATTGACGCATCAGTCATTACTGTAGCGAGGTCCTTTAATTTATTTATATCCCATGATCGGGCCGACATTAAAGTAGAAGCTTGCTTTGTTCCGACTCTACATGGAGTACATTTTCCACAACTTTCTTTTGCAAAAAAGTTCATTGCATTTTTTGCGTAACTCGCTACGTTATCGTGATCCGATAAGACAATTATTGCAGCTGAGCCTATGAAACAATCGTGCTCTTGTAGTGTATCAAAATCCAAAGGAATGTCGGCTAGAGAAGCAGGTAATATTCCACCAGATGCTCCGCCGGGGAAGTAAGCTTTAAGCTCATGCCCAGGACTCATCCCGTTACAATATTCGTCTATTAATTCCCGCAAGGTGATTCCCGCTGGAGCGAGATACATTCCGGGAGTCATTATCCGACCACTCACTGAGAAAGAGATAAGCCCCGTTCGACCGTGACGGCCGTGAGAAGAATGGAAATTACTTCCATGGTTGATGACATCTGTGACGCGGTATAGTGTCTCTAAATTGTGTTCAAGAGTTGGCTTTCCGAAGATACCATTGGCTGCAATATAAGGAGGTCGAAGACGCGGAATACCTCGCTTACCTTCGATAGATTCAATCATGGCGGACTCCTCCCCGCATACATAAGAGCCGGCACCTCGTCTTAGCTCTATAGAGGGGACACCATTGGGAAAAGCCACACTGATAGCTTTTATTTCCTCAATTAAAATTTGACGACATGCAGCATATTCATCTCGCAAATAGATTATGCATTTGTGAGCTTCTACTGCCCATGCAGCAATTAGCATGCCTTCTAAGAACTGATGAGGTTTGCTTTCTAGGTATGTTCTATCTTTAAAGGTACCAGGTTCGCCTTCATCAATGTTTACCGCGAGATAGCGAGGACTTGGTTGTTGTCGAACGATCTCCCATTTTTTCCCTGCTGGGAAACCTGCGCCACCTAAACCTCTAAGTCCACTGTCCGAGAGGAGTTTGACGGCAGCAGACCGAGTAACAATTCCGTCGGTACATTTCTTGAGTGCACCATAGCCTCCGGATACGATGTACGGAGCAAGCTTTTCGTAGTTCGGTATCTGAGAGGTATACGACTTACAGTCTAGGACATTTTCGGCTGTTGCTTCCTTAATTACTCTCTGTCCGACTACTGCGATTGGCGCATTTGAACATTGACCAACACAAGGTACTTTTTCGAGCTTTACGTTGTTTGAGATACTCTTTTCAAGCTTCATGCTCAATTCTTCAGAGCCAAACATCTTACAAGTCAGTGACTCGCAGACACGGATAGTTAAATTTGGAGTTGTTTGTTTGCTATCTTGTATGAGATTGAAATGGTGATAGAAACTGGCAACCTCGTGAACTTCGGCAAGTGATATTTTCAGGCAGTCGGCTAAAGCTACAAGATGAGCTTTCGATATGTGATTATAGTTGTCTTGAATGAGATGGAGATATTCAATCAGCAAATCGCGCCTAAAAGGCGAAGAGCCCAGTAATATTTTGATCTCGGCCAATACGCTGGGTGTGATAGCAAGGCCACGAGTCTGGTTTCTTTTCGACTTCATGGTTGACTTTGTCCCGGTTGGTTGCGTCGGAACAGGTAAGAATCTTTAGTGAGCAACACTTTTCCAGGATCTCCCTTTACAAGGCTAAATTTGGCTAATAGTCGCGGCCATCATATACCTATATAGTGTTGTGGAATAGTGGTATTAGAATCAGTCACAAGGGTTTTCGTGCAGGATGCAGGAGTATAATCTGCGAATGAATTAAGGAAGAGGATAATTTGCTTTTATGACTATCCAACAAAGCTGCAAAGACGATTCTGACCCTATTTCTCTATTGTGCGAGGAAGCTATAGGTCGAATTCTCGAAAGCGCGAGTTTCTTGGCCCGAACTGAAATGGTGCCTATTCGTTAAAGTCTAGGTCGGGTAACGTTCTCTGATATTATAGTAGCTGCCAACGTCCACCTCAAAAGCATTCTGCCATGGATGGGTACGCTTTCCGTCAGGAAGAACTACAAGGATTTAATGATCCTGTAATAAACAGAATTAGCACCTCTTTTGCTGGTAACGATTACAGTTTTTATCGATTTAACTTTGAGACTCTCTGGGCTCTATTCTCTTCGACTGCAAGGTTTATTGCTTAGACTCCATCTCTCTAATCCCAGTTGAGTGCTCCTCCGGTTTGATATTCAGTAACTCTAGTCTCGAAGAAATTTTTCTCTTTCTTTAAATCAATCGCTTCACTCATCCAAGGAAACGGGTTTGAAGCGTTAGGATATTGTTCTGGGAGGCCTATTTGCGCGCAACGTCTGTTTGCTATGAAACCTAAGTATTCTTCAAACATGTTTGCATTAAGACCAAGGACTCCTCTAGGCATAGTGTCGTGCGCGTAAGCTATTTCTAATTCCACTGCTTCACGGATTAAAGCGACCATTTGATCTTGAAAATCGGAAGTCCAGAGGCCTGGATTCTCTACCTTTATTTGATTAATGACATCGATTCCGAAATTAAGATGCATAGATTCATCTCTAAGTATGTATTGAAATTGTTCCGCAACTCCGGTCATTTTATTTCTGCGTCCCATTGACAGAACTTGAACGAACCCCACGTAGAAAAATATACCCTCAAAAATGACGTAGAAAGCAATAAGGTCTCTTAGCAGTCTCTGGTCATCTTCATGTGTTCCTGTTTGGAAGTTTCGGTCACCTAAACTATCAGTGAATTGTGTTGCCCAGGCAGCTTTAGCATGTATGGACTCAACCTCTCTATACATGTTGAAAACTTCTGCCTCATCAAGCCCTAGACTCTCTATACAGTACTGGTATGCGTGCGTGTGTAATGCTTCTTCAAAGGCCTGCCGGAGTAGATATTGTCTACATTCTGGGTTCGTGATGTGCCTGTATACAGCTAGTACGAGATTATTAGCTACTAAGGAATCTGCTGTAGAGAAAAAGCCTAGGTTTCTTTTTATTAAAACTCTTTCATCTTCAGTCAAACCATTAGGGTCTTTCCATAGCGCTATATCCGCTGTCATGTTAACTTCTTGCGGCATCCAATGATTCGCGCAGCCATCAAGATATTTCTGCCATGCCCATTTATATTTAAACGGCACCAGTTGGTTTACGTCAGATCTACAGTTGATCATCGCTTTGTCATCTACGGCTAGCCTACCAGCCCCAAACTCGACTTCTTCGAGGCCGGTTATACCTTTTTCATTCGTCTGCGCATCAAGAACATTATCTTTTTCTACAACCTCCGCTGCCGGTTGGTTTTCCTCTAATGGTTCTATTTCCGTTTTTACTTCGACGCCCGCTAATGTCGGGGGTTGTTTAAACTGTGCTATAGGGTCATCCCAATTCAGCATGTTTTTCTCCTAATTTTCTGTTTTTTTATGTTCATATTAATTACTGGCAGGCTTCACATTCAGGATCTAGAATTGAACATGCTTGAGGCGCTGTATCTAGATCTGATTGGCCGTTTTGTGCGACAGCGTTTAGTTTGCCATCAGCTAGAGTACTTTTTTCTACATGAGTGGCGCCCATAGTTCTCAAGTAATAAGTTGTTTTTAATCCTTTTATCCAAGCCAGCTTGTAGATGTTATCCATTTTTGTACCGCTAGGCTCAGACATGTATAGGTTTAATGATTGAGCTTGATCAAGCCATTTCTGCCTTCGAGAACCTGCTTCAATTAGCCATCTCGTATCTAGTTCAAAAGCTGTCGCATAAAGCGCTTTTAGGGAAGAGGGGATCCTATCAATTTGTGAAACGCTACCATCATAGTATTTCAGATCATTTACCATGACCTCGTCCCATAGGTTAGCCTTTTTCAGGTCTTCAACGAGGTACATATTTACGACAGTAAAGTCTCCAGACAAGTTGGATTTGACAAACAAGTTTTGATAAGTAGGCTCTATCGATTGGCTGACGCCACAGATGTTCGAAATAGTAGCTGTCGGCGCTATTGCCATACAGTTGGAGTTTCTCATACCTATTGTTCGAACCTTCTCTCTTAGAGAGTCCCAATCAAGCGTTTGCTCACGGTCCATTTCTAAATAGCCGTTCCTTCCCTGTTCAAGAAGCTTAATTGAGTCAATAGGTAGTATCCCTTGGCTCCATAACGACCCTTGAAAACTCTGATATGTTCCTCTCTCTTCAGCCAGATTGGATGACGCGGTTATAGCGTAATAACTGACGGCTTCCATCGATTTGTCAGCAAAGCTGATGGCTTCCTCTGAGCTGTAAGGAAGGTTTAGCTTATATAGCGCATCTTGAAAGCCCATTATGCCAAGACCAACAGGACGGTGTTTGAGGTTTGACGCTTTAGCCGTTGCAACACTGTAATAGTTATAGTCTATGACGTTGTCTAACATGCGCATTGCTGTGTTAATCGTTTTCTCTAGTTTGTTAGAATCCAGGGCACCATCCAAGATGTGTTGCGTAAGGTTTACCGAGCCCAGATTACAAACAGCGATCTCTTTATCAGGAGAGGTATTGAGAGTGATTTCAGTACAGAGGTTGGAGCTATGCACTACTCCCGCATGCTGCTGCGGTGATCTTAGGTTACAGGCGTCTTTGAAAGTGAACCATGGATGTCCAGTTTCGTAAACCATTGCTAGCATCTTTCTCCACAGCTCTACTGCCCGAACTCGTTTGAAGTTACGAATCTCCCCGAGATCTGCTTTCCGTTCATAATCGCAATAAAGAACTTCAAATTCTTTACCAAATGCGTCATGGAGATCTGGGGTTTCATCCGGTGAAAACAGCGTCCATTGCTCATCTTCGCATACACGTTGCATGAAAAGATCTGGTATCCAGTTTGCTGTATTCATATCGTGTGTTCGTCGCCGGTCATCACCTGTGTTTTTTCTTAGCTCAGTGAATTCCTCTATATCAATATGCCACGACTCCAGGTAGGCGCACATAGCTCCTTTCCTTTTTCCGCCTTGGTTAACCGCTACCGCTGTATCATTTGCAACTTTTAGGAAGGGGACCACACCTTGAGATTTTCCATTAGTCCCTTTTATATGTGCTCCCATGCCTCTAACAGGCGTCCAGTCGTTACCTAGTCCACCCGCGAATTTAGAGAGTAGAGCGTCATCTTTTATTGCTCCGAAGATACCATCAAGGTCGTCAGGTATTGAGGTGAGATAGCAAGATGAAAGTTGCGGTCTTAGTGTTCCTGAATTAAACAACGTTGGAGTTGAACTCATAAAGTCAAATGACGAGAGGAGATCGTAAAATTTTATAGTCCATTTTTCAGTTTCTATTTCATTTATTGCTAGACCCATTGCTACTCTCATAAAGAATGCCTGAGGGAGTTCAAATCGCACGTCTTCGCTTTGTATGAAGTATCGGTCGTATAAAGTCTGCAGGCCTAGATAGTTGAAATTGAAATCTCTTTCAGGCCGCAGCGCTTTTCCTATTTTTTTTAAGTCGTAGTTTCCTAGCCTTGAGTCGACGAGCTCTAAGCTAATTGCTTTTTTAATATAACTTTCAAAGTAACTAGGATATTGTTCAGACATCTCCTCCTGCGTTGCCTCTTCCCTATTTCCACCTACAAAAGTCAGAGCTTCTTGCCTAAGAGAGTCCAGCAGCACTCGAGCAGCAACATAAGTATAATTAGGTTCGCGTTCGATAAATGTCCTTGCGGCCATTGTTGCAGCGTTAGAAACGTCCGCCTCTGCTACTCCATCAAAAAGAGCTCTTTTCGTTTCTTCCATGAGTGCTTCAGGATCTGTCCCAGATATCTGGTTGCATGCTTCTTTCAAAATTTTCTGAAGACGTTCTGTATCCAATGGCTTTTTTGTGCCATCTGCCATAGTCACTTGTAGTGTACTGCTACTTAGTTCAGGTTCAGTTTGCGACTCTAAAGATAACGCCCTCTCTTTCTTTCTTTCCTCTCGGTAGAGGACGTATGAGCGAGCTACTTTGTGTTCGCCTGCTCTCATTAACGAAAGCTCGACGTGATCTTGAATGTCTTCTATATGCATCGCCCCACCAGACGGCATACGACGAGTGACAGCAGATACTATTTCATTCCCAATTTGATCGACTAAGCTATGGACGCGATTAGAAGCCGCTGCATGGTTTCCTTCTACTGCTAGAAATGCCTTTGTGATAGCTACTTTGATTTTTCCGCCATCAAAGGATGTGACTTTGCCATTTCTTCTTATTACACGGTATTCCCCAGGTGCTGTGGCTGCTATTCCCATGTTGTTGTCTACACGGGTCTCTAATGCAGGTGGCTTAGGGCTCTCGTTTAGGGTTTCAGCCTCGGTGCTCGTCTCTGAACTCATATTGTCTCCAAAAGATCCTAGGTTAGAACTGTTCCTGTACCTAGGTTTTGTATAAAAATCTGTAAGTCATGGTATATCACCACCACTGGTTGTGGTCAAGTGAATATGTAACCACTACATAATGTGTGTATAGTGTTGATGAATGGCGGCTTGTGGACGCTTAACTTGCTAATAAGCTGTTGATAAGTGTAATTTATCGCTATAAAACAAATGTTTGCGGGTCGAATGTATAAAACAGGAAAAAAACGCATCGTTTCAGCGAAAAATGATTTCAAATGGGACCTAAAGTGAGAATACGCTGATGAGAATAGCTCAAATAACCGACGCTCACATCTTCGAAGATCCGGACACACGCTTCGAAGGCTGCGATACGCGCGCTAGCTTTGAGGCTGTTTTAGCTGAAATTCAGTCTCTAGGCAATATTGACCTAATTGTTGCCACTGGAGATATGAGCATGGACGGCGGTTTAGTATCGTACCGTTTTTTAAATTCTCTTTTCTCCGGCTGCGATATCCCAATCTTAGCTGTGCCTGGGAATCACGATGAGCCGGGTGTGGCTTCTCAGTCGTCCAGTTTTTATTTTTTGACTAGCACAGTGAACAGAGATTTTGGTAGGTGGCGCTTCCATTTTTTGAATACGAAGAAAGACGGTCATGAGTTAGGTGAGATTGACTCTAAAGACTTAGCAGAACTCTCTCAAAACATTTTTTCCGCGGGCAGGAAGCCGCAAATAATCTTTATGCACCATCCACCTTTGGATATCGGTAGTGCTTGGCTTGACGAGATGAAACTAGAAAACTCTAGCGATTTTTGGCACATAGTGAGCCAGAGCCCCAATATAAAAGCCGTGTTTTGCGGTCACGTTCACCAGGATTATGAATTATCTCGTAATGGTGTGTCAGTGATAACCACACCATCTACCTGTGTCCAATTCAAGCGTCATAGCCGAGTTTACCAGATAGAGCGACTCCAACCGGGCTTTCGAATAATAGAGGCTCAAGACGACGGGACATTCTCTCATCACCTCGTCAGATTAGAACCGTCGGATGGTTTTAGTGTTCCTCTTTTATAGGACTGCGCAGATAAACTGGCATTGCTTCTGCAGGTGAAAACTCCTTTTCGTGCTGAAGGGAGTGTCTCGCAAACTTTGCAATTGGAAGTGCGCTGGGATAGTCGCAAGTAGTCCGCGGTAGTGTCTTGATGTAAGACGGAAGACATTCTTCATAGTGAGTCCATCTGCTTGAAACAACACACCATTTAGCTTCCTTAGGGATTGACACATCGGAGGGTTTTGTGACTTTGTTTTCAATAATAACCTCTTCAATTTGTCCTTCAGCTGAGAGCCTTACACAACTCCAATAGACTTCATTTTGTCGGGCATCGGAGATTACCAACACATTTTGGCTAGCAGTGAAATTTGGAGTCATAGCTAACGCATGAAGAGTAGAACAAGGGACGATGTTAATATTTTGAGCCATAGCTACTCCATGTGCAAAAGACGCTGCCACTCTGATACCGTTGAAAGAGCCTGGACCGGAACCAAAAGCAACGGCGTTGAGATCGCTTTTTTGTAAGTCACATTGTTGAAGCATTTCTTCAGCCATCTTTATGACCAGCGTGGCTTGACCTTTTGGCGCGATTACGTGGTTCTCTATTTCAGTGGTTAAGGTTGCCAGACTAACTGAGCATCTTTCGGTGGACGTTTCAACTGCAAGAATATTCATAATAGTTACGTTTGTCTTTCCTTATGCCTTGAAAACGGTATCTTTCAGTTATAATGACGAAATCATGATCCAGATCGCATCGCTAATTATCGGAATTCGCTACATCTACGCTAGCCGTGGGAATCATTTTACCGCATTTGTTTCTCTGGCAGCTATAGCAAGTATTGCCATTGGATTAATCGTACTAATCACTATTGCTTCGATAATGAATGGATTTGAGGAGGAATTGCGAGACCGGGTGTTAGGTGTAGAGGGACATGTGGTGGTGAATGTGAGTGGTCTAAAGTATGAAGAATTGACGTCACTTAGCTTGAGTATCCAAGACAGCCAGACCGAAGTTTCGGTGTGGCCGGTGATTAAAAAGGATGTTCTACTGGAACACAATGAACGGGTAACGGCTGCCGGACTACTGGGCATTGATGATGATTTCTTATCAGGCCTAGGTCGGAAAAATATAGGGCTGAATAAGGATAATCTTAAGACTCTTACCAGTGGAGATTTTAATCTAGTCATTAATAATGCGCTTGCGGTATATTTTAGCTTATCGGTAGGAGACAAAATTATCGTCTTAGTGCCTCAAGAGAGATTTACCGCACTAGGTCCTATTCCTCGCTTAAAAAAATTTACTGTGTCTGAAATTTATGAAAGTGAGGGTGATACCTATAGTCAACAAATTTTTGCACATGTAGAGGATGTGTCGAAATTATTTAGGCTAGGCCAGACGAGAGATGAGCTGCATGTCTGGATGGAGCATGCCGAAGAGTCGACCGCCGCGGCGATTCAAATTCGCAACTCATCGGGAAGAGAAGCGGCTAGCTGGGGTGAGACGCATTCTGTGCTTTTTAGAGCCTTGAAAACTGAGAAATTCTTAATGTCTTTTATTCTTGTTTTAGCAGCTTCAGTTGCTATGTTTAGTGTTTTTGCGATCCTATCTTTAGGCATTGAGCAAAAGAAAAAAGATATCTCTATTCTTCATGCCATGGGGCTAAGGACGGGCGGGATTGTGTCGATCTTCTTAATTCAAGGCGCACTTACCAGTCTAATCGGCATCCTTTTAGGAATAACCGTTGGTTGTTTATTCGCTAGTCGTATAGGAGACATCGTGTCTTTTGTTGAAACGGTTTTCCATTTTCATATATTCTCACCAGAGGTTTATTACGCTAGTCGAGTCCCTTCTGTAGTGCTTATTGAAGATGTTCTGTTATTTACAGGTATCGCAAGCCTTGTGGCTATATTGGGTACGGTTTATCCTTCGCTAGCGGCATCTAGGGCCGTTAGAACGGTTAGGAGCTAGGATTCCCATGGAAGCAGAGGTAGCGATTTCAGCGGCAAGGCTATGCAAATCTTATGACGAAGGGTCGAGCACGCTTGAGGTTCTTTCTGGTATCGATCTAGACATCTCCCAAGGAAGTACAGTGGCGATAATGGGCTCCTCCGGATCCGGAAAAAGCAGTCTGCTTCATTTACTCGCAGGTTTGGATCTTCCCACCAGTGGAAAGGTGATGTTTGGAGGACAAGACTTAGCTAAAATGGGAGACTCAGAACTGTCCATGCTACGTAATCAGGAGGTAGGTTTTGTGTATCAATTTCATCATCTTCTACCTGAGTTTACTGCCGCAGAAAATGTAGCAATGCCTGCTATGATAGGGGGCGCCTCTTATAAAGAGTCGCTTCGTTTAGCAAGTTCTCTACTTGAGCAAGTCGATTTGGAGGCGCGCAGTAATCATCTCCCATCACAGCTTTCTGGAGGAGAAAGACAAAGAGTGGCGATTGCACGCGCGCTAATAAATAATCCTCGTTGCATCTTTGCTGATGAGCCGACGGGTAACTTAGATAGTAAAAATGCCTTAATTGTCTCAGATTTATTGACAACTTTTTCTGAGAAGTCTGGTATTACCGTGGTGGTTGCGACCCACGACCCGGTTGTGGCGAGTCATATGTCATTTTGTTATGAAATCTCGGAAAGAAGACTACGACTTCTTGCGAAGTAGTTTTTTCTTTTTCATCGCGAGAAGGTTCAATCGCCAAGCCCACATTACTGAGATATAACTAATAAATGCTGCCAGTAGGCCACAAACAATCGAGCCGACTACGACTGGAAGCCAAACGTCTGCTGCTACTGACCAAAGCCAATCAAAGGAGATAGAAAAATCCTCCATAAAAACCTGCTCACTTTCCCCAAGTAGTAATGAGCCAACTTTATATGCCAAAAGCAGTATCGGTGCTAAGGTCAACGGGTTACTTAGCCACGTCGCGGCAAGAGCCACTGGAAGGTTGACGCGAAATAAAAATGCCAAAGGAGCCGCGATCAACATTTGTATTGGCACAGGAATAAACGCTAGGAAAACCCCCAATGCTACACCGCCAGCTACGGCGCGCCTGCCGAAATGGTAGACATTCCTACCGCGAGAGAGTCGAGTTAACAAGTTAAATGCTTTTATTTTGGGTTGTCTGGTTTCCCCAGAGAAACGTTTCATTAGGCGCTTACGAATATTCATCTGCAGGATCCTAGTCTTTTTTTAAGTAGCGTGAAAGCAAGTAATGCTTTGCGTTTTGTCATCAATCGATTATCAGTTCATTTCTTATGCAGGAATTTATGTGGAGACATAGATGGTCTTCTATTGTCTAGCTATAACTTTAATGGTCATATTTTAAGTCTTGTCTTATAAAAGCAGTAGCTAGTGGATTCAGGTTTAACAATATGGGAATTTACGATCGTCATGTTAGTATCCCATGTAATTCATCAATCTAGGAAATGAAATCTAGTGATAGAAATTTTTAGAGCAGGCGGCTGGATCATGCCACTTATCGTGATTTGCTCAATCATATCGATGGCTATAATTTGTGAACGGTTTTGGTCATTGCAGACTAAATTAGTGGCACCGAAAAATCTCGTTGAACAGGTGTTGCAATGGGCCAAGTCTGATGTATTAGATGAAAAAAGGATAGAGTTACTGCGAGCCCGTTCCTACTTAGGCCGAGTGTTGGCCGCCGGGCTTGTCAACCGGTACCAAGATCGTGAGGCAATGAAGGACGCAATCGAAGAGGTTGGTAGGCATGTAAACCATGAGCTCGGTCGTTATTTGAATGCCCTAGGAACAGTGGCTTCAATCACGCCACTATTGGGCTTGTTGGGGACAGTAGTAGGAATGATAAAAGTGTTCGCCGTGATCACTTCAGAAGGTACGGGAGACCCATCCGTTTTAGCAGGGGGTATATCTGAAGCATTAATTACTACTGCAGCGGGTTTATCTGTAGCGATCCCAGCTCTAATGTTTTATCGTTATTTTTTAGCGCGAGTTGAAGAGTTGGTGGTTCTAATGGAGCAGGAGTCTTTAAAGCTAGTTGAAGTATTGCACGGAAAGAGAGCTGCGGGACAAAATGTGTTGGAAAACAGTCAGGTTAATAAGTGAATTTCCGAGCTAGAAGACAGAAAGAAGTTGAATTAAATTTAACACCTTTAATTGATGTAGTGTTTTTGCTTCTGATATTTTTCATGGTGTCGACAACTTTTCAGGCTGAATCCGAGATGAAGATAAATTTGCCTTTGGCAAGCACAGCGGAGCGCTCAAGTCTCGACAGAGAGACAATAGAAATCAGCCTTAGTAGCGCAGGGTATATGCAGTTTATGGAGTTGGAGCCACGAGTGATTTCAGGGCCGGAGTTAAAGCAGTTGTTATTGGACCTTCCGGCTAGCGACACACTGCCTACAGTGGCGATCAGAGCCGATGAGGAAGTGAAACACCGCAGAGTGGTTGAGATTATGGATGTCGCAAGGCAAGCTAGTTTTAATAAAATTACTTTTAGAACAAGTGAAAAGGCGGTGCCTTGATGTTTGGAGATCGCTTCTATTTCAAGTTGGCATTGCATCGTTTCGTTAATGAGATTTGGTATGGTAGAAATTTTTGGCAGTATCTTCTGGTCCCCTTCGCTTGTTTTTATGGCGCAGTTGTTCGCGCGAGAAAAATGGCTTATGAGTCAGGGGTTTTAAATGTCTTTCGTGCACGAGTTCCTGTTCTAGTTGTAGGAAATGTCTCCGTAGGAGGAACTGGTAAAACACCTTTAACTATTTGGTTGGCATCTAAGCTCACTGACTTCGGCTTCAAGCCGGGGATTGTTTGTGGTGGTTATCGTGGGCGCGCCAAATCTTGGCCGCAACAAGTGCGAGCGGATAGTGATAATTATGTCGTAGGTGATGAAGCTATAATTCTTGCAGCAAACACTTCTGTTCCAGTAGTTGCGGGTCCTGATCGCGGGCAATCAGTGAAAGCGCTGCTTGAGAAACACGATGTAGATATAGTGCTGTGCGATGATGGTATGCAACATTACGCGGTGGCAAGAGATATAGAGATTGCGGTGATCAATGGAGTTCGGAGGCTGGGAAACGGAAAACTTTTACCAGCCGGACCTCTAAGAGAGAGTGGGAAGCGTTTAGCAGAAGTTGATATGATTGTTTGTAATGGAATTCCTGCAAGAGGTGAATTCGCTATGAAATACAAAGCGGATGAGCTTAAGAAGGTTGGGGATACGGAGCTCACTTTCCCTGTGAAGGAATTTAGTGAAAAGCATGTCCACGCAGTTGCTGGTATAGGAAATCCGGAAAGTTTCTTTTCATTACTTGAAAGCTTAGGGTTTTTGTTGGATAGACATGTTTTTCCAGACCATCATTCTTTCGAAGAAGGCGATATCGCATTTGGCGATAACAAACCTATATTGATGACGGAAAAGGATGCGGTTAAATGCACGAGGTTAAAGAATGAAAACATGTGGTATCTACCTTTGAATATTGAATTGTCATCAGCGTTCGAAGATCGTTTAAAATCTATTTTGAAGGGATTGCTTAGTGGATGAGACTCTTTTAAGAATTTTAGTATGCCCCGTAACAAAGGGGCCGCTTATTTACGTCAAAAAAAACAAAGAGCTGATCTCTCTTGATGCGAAGCTAGCTTATGCTATCAGGGACGATATTCCAGTGATGCTGGCAGATGAAGCGAGGACAATTAGCCAAGAAGAGATTGAGAGCCTCAAAGGTTGAAGTTTAAAGTCTACATTCCTGCAAGATATTCGTCTACGCGATTACCAGGGAAAATGCTAGCGGACGTCTGTGGTTGGCCACTCTTAAGGCATGTTTACTCGCGAGCATTAGAAAGCGGTGCGGAAGAGGTGATCATCGCGACCGATGACGACAGAATTTTTTCCGTCGCTGAATCTTTCGGGGCCACTGTTGTCATGACTTCGGACCAACTGCGTTCTGGAACCGACAGAGTGGAGGCAGCAGCTCGTATTCGTGGAGAGCTCACAGATACAATAGTAGTGAATTTGCAGGGTGATGAGCCGCTAATGCCCGGTGCCGTTATTCGGCAAGTTGCGTCATGTATTGAGAATAACAATTGCGACATTGCGACTGTTTGTGAGCCTCTTGCTATAAGACATGCGTCTAATCCGAACATCGTGAAAGTGGCAAGGGATAAAAATTACAATGCTTTATTATTTAGCCGGTCCGTTATTCCTTACTGCCAAGATTCCTCGGCAGAGAGCAAATCAACCTCGCTTAGCGAAAATTTATATCGAAGGCACATTGGGATTTACGCTTACCGGATGAATTATTTAAGTCGATTTGTGTCCTTCCCTGTGGCCGAGTCTGAGAAGTCAGAAAGTTTGGAGCAGCTCCGAGCGTTATATCAAGGAAGTAGTATTTCAGTGCCCGACGCATTACTACCTTGTGGAAGCGGGATCGACACGATTGAACAGCTTGATGCTCTGAGGATCCAGCTGGCACGCAAATAGTCCGTGATGTTTCACGGACTACCTAGCCCGATACGTGATTCTGCCTTTTGAGAGATCGTAAGGGGTCAACTCTACAGTGACAGCGTCACCTGTGAGTATTCGTATGTAGTTCTTACGCATTTTTCCAGATATGTGGGCTGTAACCACATGCCCATTTTCTAATTCAACTCGGAATACTGTGTTCGGCAGGGTGTCTATCACTTTTCCCTGCATTTCAATATGTTCTTCTTTTGGCATAAATTTCTGTCGATCCTTGTCTTTACGTGATTTAGCAACGCGCTTTAGTTGTATGACCAATGAGATTATGCCTTGAACTCGCTGTCGCAGCAAAATATTTGCGACAGATTATTGCAAATGCTTATCGGTCCAAACTCCATTAAGAAAATATTCCATGGGAGAGTAGTCATTCTTGTACTGCATTTTAGCAGAGTTTTCTATCCAATAGCCGAGATATAAATAGGAGAGGCCATTTTTTGCGGCGATGTCTATCTGCGTCAGAATTGCTAGTTGACCTAAGCTTCTTTGGAGGAGGTCGACTTTATAAAAAGTATACACGGCTGAGAGGCTATTATTTAGACGATCGAAAACCGATACCGCAACTAGTTTTTTCTTCAGTCGAAATTCGATAAATATCGTCTGACACCATTCACTGGCCAAGAAATTCATATACTCGCTAGGTGAGACACTTGTGAGTTCTGAATCATGCCTTCGTATTTGGTATTCCTTGTAAAGGTCAAAATAGCTAGAGTCAAAATGTGGCTCTACTTGCAGTATGGTTATATCTTGGTTGAGCTTTAATGTTCGCCGATGACGCCTTCTCATATTAAAGTCTTTAATACGAAGACGGACAGGCACACACGCGGCGCAACTTCTACATGAAGGGCTGTAAATATAGTTTCCACTACGACGAAAACCTTTTTCGGATAATTTTGAATATATCTGATTTGTAAGCTTCTGATTTGGATCTACGAATCGTGCGTTCGCCGTCTCTAGAGGTAAATACCCACACATGAATTGTTTGGATTCTTTAAATTTCATATTGTTGATGAGCGGCTAAAGTCTATTGCCATGCTATATCTGTAATATTTTTTTTGGTGAAGATTTTAAGTTTCTCCGAAAAGGTCGATCGTGCCATTTCCTCAGCTCCTAGACTCAGTAGATGGGGACTTTCTACCTGACAATCTATCAATAGATAGCCCCATGACTTCCCGATCGAACATAGGGTCGCTAATGCTACTTTTGATGCATCTGTAACGAGAGAGAACATTGACTCTCCAAAGAAAACTCCACCGATAGATACGCCATATAAACCACCAACTAGCTTTCCTTCTCGCCAGCACTCGACGGAGTGTGCGTGCCCTTGATGGTGAAGTTTTTCGTAGGCATCCATCATCTCTTCTGTTATCCAAGATGATTGCGATTTTCCTATTCTAGGTAGGGAACATGACCTCATTACTTCTGAAAAAGCTGTATCAAAACTAATATTGAAAACATTTTTTCGCAGCGTTTTACTTAAGCTACGTGACTTTTTAAATTTGTCGAGATACAGTACTAATCGAGGGTTTGGAGACCACCAAAGGATAGGCTGACCTTCCTCAAACCAAGGGAATATTCCTCGGGAATATGCTGTCAGTAGTGTCTTGGGCTCTAAATCCCCACCTGCGGCCAATAGTCCATCCGGGTAAGACAGGGCAGTGATTAGCGGTGGAAACTCGTCTACGTGGTCCTTGAGACCGAACGAATACAGGTTATCTAGGTCATGATTCAAATCGAGGCAATATGACACACGCCTTTAGAGCGTCACGTCCTTTTTAAAGGCACTGTGGTCTTCGAGTTTGTCTATATATTCCTCAATGGCTTGGGTTTCGTTATTGAGGAAATTCTCTACAGGCTTTCTAAATGAAAGTTCACGGAGCCAATGCAGGGACCAGGTTTTTATGGGAACGAAACCTCTACTGATTTTGTGCTCCCCTTGTGCTCCAGCGTCAAGAGTTTTTAGTTTATGCCGGATACAGTATTCTATCGTCTGGTAGTAGCATAGTTCGAAATGCAAGCTATCGTAGTTTTCATTGCAGCCCCAATGTCTCCCATATAAAGTGTCTTCGCTTGATAGCGCGAACGCTCCTGCAACATACTTTTCTTTATCCTTGGCTAGAATTAACACTGCACAGTCGGGTAATCGTGAATTGAGGCTTAAGAAAAAATCCAGCGTAAGTCTTGGCTCTCCCCATTTTTGATAAAAAGTAGAACAGTAAAACGCGTAGAAGGTTTTCCAATGCTCTTTGGTAATATCGTCACCGGACAAACATTCTATCTCTAAGCCAGATTCCGATACTTTGCGCCTTTCTCTCTTGATGTTTTTTCGCTTTTTCGAGCTTAGAGCTGATAAAAAGTCATCGAAAGTGAGGTAGTTGTCATTAAACCAATGGTACTGGCAGCCAAGTCTAACTAGTGTTTCATTATCTGAAAACAAATCTTTCTGGATCTCATCGAGAAATAAGCAATGCCAAGAGGAAAAATTATTGTCCTGACAAATACTTTTAACGGCATTTAATAATTGAGTAGCCATTTCTTCAGCTTTCGCCTCGCTAGGATCAATCAGGAACCTGCTTCCTCCGACCGGGCTAAAAGGCACTGCAGTAACTAATTTCGGATAATACTTTCCCCCTCCTTTTTCGTAAGCTTCTGCCCATGCCCAGTCGAACACAAACTCCCCATAGGAGTTGTCACGCAGGTATAACGGCAGAGCTGCTCGCAAGACATCCCCATCCCATAAGACTAGGTGGTGTGGATACCATCCTTGTGGTTCTAGACAGTTAGTAGATTCTAGCGTGCTGAGAAAGCCATGGCTTAAAAAAGGATTCCCTCCCACGAGGGCGTTCCACGCATCTTCGTTGATGTCCGCGAGTTTTGAGTGTGTGCTCAGTCTCATCAGGAATCCATTGGATTAGGTTTTCGGGAGATCCCTTAAAGTTCTGGGTTCAGGTTGGTAATCATTCTTTTATTGAGCAAGCAAACAAGTTTTTCTGCATCTCATTTATTTGGGTTGCCATTATTTGGCGAAAAAATAGGAAAATTTGTAACGTTTGTCGTTTTATCGTCAGGAGCCGAGATTTTACTTTGGCCAGTTTCTTCTACTTCATCGATACGAATAATTGCCTGCATAGGTATATGTGTTCGCTTTACACCGTCGAACTCGGATTTAAGGTGTTCTTCTGACGGGTCGACGACTAATGAGGATTTGGAATCGAAGACAATGTCCTCAATCTGTATGAAACCGAAAAGTTCGCTTTGGACAATTTGTTTTGCGTAAATTTCGTACACCTTCCCTTGGTTGTGGAATTTAATTAGATACTGGGTGCTTTTCTCTGTCATTGTTTTTTCGCAAATAAAATTAGGGATGAAGTTGAGTGCGCGATGGATATGCTAGCACATTCGTTCCCCAGCTGCGGCGGTTTTATCGTCCAACATTTGTGATTTTTTACGGCTTCACTCTTAAGCCACAATCGATGTACTAGTTATTGATTGGTGTTAGACGTTTGAAATGACAATTTTGAGTTTCAAAGTAGGCCATTGGAGTGCACAATAAATTTTATTATGTTGCAATTTTCTATAATTTTTATATAGTTAGTGCTGAAATTATATAAATTAGTTCAACTTATGGCACAGGCAAAACATAAATCACAGCAGACCAACTCAACTGCGGTCCAGTTAGTACTAAGGCTGAAGGAAGCCATTCTGATCGGTTTTGGGGCTGCAGGTGTATTTTTCCTATTGTCACTATGGACCTACCACCCTTTCGACTCAGCATGGTCAAGCGCAGGGATATCTGAAACTATTGAAAACAAAGGTGGCATTGTAGGTGCTTGGATCGCCGACATCTCACTAAGTTTATTTGGGCAATGCGCCTATTATTTGCCATTGTTTTTCTTCGCATTGGGCTTAAATATTTACCGGCAAGGTAAGATTGGCATCTTTGACAACCCCACGCAAATGATGGCTCGTGTTGTTGGTGGGTTGTTCATCATGTCTTCTTCGTGCGGCGTGCTTTGGTTCCGTGGCCAGTCTCTATCATTGTCTATACCCCAAAAGACCGGTGGGATTACAGGAGATCTGTTTGGTGCGTTTTTAGTTTCCTTGTTTGGTGATGTAGGTGGGCCTATGATAATGCTCACCCTGCTACTCGCGGGGATTACACTCATGACTGGGTTATCTTGGATCATGGTAATTGAGAAGGTAGGTGTCGGAAGTTTCTTGTTAAAAGACCGTGTAATAGCACTGGCCATTGCCTGTAGTGACCATATCAAAGGCCTCAGAGCAAGGCGCAAACGTCTCGCCATGATACAGAAAGAAACTGTGACTAAAAGTAAAAGAACGCCGCCGCGGATAGTCCAGAGAATTGAGGCGCCTCAACCGAGTTTACGTGCTGAAAAAGAGAAGCAAGCTGTCCTATTTGATATCCCTTCGCAGAGTGATTTGCCAGAGCTTAGCTTGCTTGATGTTGCGACTCCGACAGGCAATGGGTTTTCCGCGGCTTCGCTCGAGGCAATGTCCCGACAGGTGGAGTTGAAATTAAAAGATTTCGGAATAGAAGTAGAAGTAGTAGCAGTAGAACCTGGACCCGTTATTACTCGATTTGAACTGGAGCCAGCTGCAGGGATAAAAGCGAGTCGTATTACTAACCTGTCGAAAGATTTGGCTAGATCTCTTTCTACAGTTAGCGTGCGTGTAGTAGAAGTCATTCCAGGAAAAACTTGCATTGGGCTTGAGATCCCTAACGAACATAAAGAGATCGTGTCTCTGGGCGATATACTGAAATCCGATGTTTACGAGCGCAGCAGCTCGAAATTGACTATGGCTTTAGGAAAAGATATCTCTGGCAAACCTACGGTAGCTGATCTCGCAAAGATGCCTCATTTATTGGTTGCTGGTACCACCGGGTCAGGAAAATCTGTTGCGCTAAATGCGATGATACTAAGCCTGCTCTATAAATCTACGCCTGATGATGTACGCATGATCATGATTGATCCTAAAATGCTCGAGCTTTCAGTTTACGAGGGTATTCCAGCACTATTGGCTCCGGTAGTTACGGATATGAAAGAAGCTGCAAATGCTCTGAGGTGGTGCGTTGTGGAGATGGATAGACGTTACAAGCTGATGGCGTCACTGGGGGTCAGGAACCTCGGGGGATATAACAAGAAAGTTGAAGATGCCATAGCTACAGGTGCTCCGATTCCAGATCCTCTCTTTAACGTTGAGCTAAATGGAGATGTTGTGCCTGGCTTAGAAAAGCTCCCACATATAGTCGTAATTATCGATGAGTTGGCCGATATGATGATGGTCACAGGGAAAAAAGTTGAGGAGCTAATTGCGCGACTCGCTCAGAAAGCTCGTGCCGCTGGAATCCACTTAATACTAGCTACTCAACGTCCTTCTGTGGATGTAATTACTGGTCTGATTAAGGCGAACGTTCCTACTCGAATTGCTTTTCAAGTTTCGTCTAGAATTGACTCCCGTACGATTCTTGACCAGATGGGAGCAGAGGCGTTGTTAGGTCATGGGGATATGCTTTACTTGCCTCCTGGAACTAGCTTGCCTAATAGAGTTCACGGGGCTTTTGTCTCGGATGAGGAAGTGCATAAAGTCGTTAGTCGTCTTAAAAAAACCGGCGTTCCTCGCTATGTTGAGGAGATACTTTCGGGACCAAGTGACGGTTACGATGGAGTTAACGGTGGTGCTGAGGATGGTGGTGGAGAACAGGATGAACTTTACGATCAGGCAGTTGCAGTCGTCACGGAGAGTCGCAGAGCCTCCGTCTCGGGAGTTCAAAGAAGGTTAAAAATAGGGTACAACAGAGCTGCGAGAATGGTTGAAGAAATGGAGAGGGCTGGTGTTGTTGGGGAAGTGCAATCAAATGGTAGCCGGGAAGTATTGGCTCCACCTCCTCCTAAGCATTGAAAATGGTTAAGGATTATTTTTGCCGGTTTGTGATCGGTTCTGTGATGTTATTTTCCTTTCTGGTCTGTCCCGTTTCTAGTGACGAGTTACCGGTCGTCACTTACCTTCGAGGGCTGGAGTTTTTTTCTTCTGAATTTCAAGAGCAGCGTTTTTCTCCTGAGGGCGCTATGGTTAGCTCATCGCAAGGAAAGTGTAGGATCCATAGGCCTAGAAAACTGTATTGGGAGTATTCTCAGCCAGCTCGGCAACTGATCATCAGCGATGGGGAAACGCTTTGGATTTATGAGCCAGAGCTGGAGCAAGTAATCAAGAGTTCTATATCAACTATGTCTTCGAGTGCACTGGGTCCTCTGTTAGAGAGCCGTGAGAGAATAGACAAGCTCTATACTTTTGAACCTATGAGTGATGTCAATTGGTGGCGGTTACGCCCAGTTTCCGCGGCAAGCTACAGCGAAGCGGTTAAAATCGATATCAAGTTTATGGATGGAAAAATAGATCAGATCAAGCTAACAGATGCATTGGGGTTTGTGACTAAACTAGTTTTTGCTAAGATTCATTATAAAGCGATCGAGTCTGCTGTTTTCGACTTCTTGCTCCCGGATAACACAGATGTAGTAAATGCTGGGTTCAATGAGAATAGGGGTGACCCCGATTGAAACCTCTTGCTGAGAAGCTGAGACCAGAGTCCTTATCTGATTTTTATGGCCAAGAGCACATCCTGGCTAAAGGAAGTGCGCTTCGCAGCATGATGGAAGGCGGACATCTACATTCTATGATTTTCTGGGGGCCTCCAGGCACGGGAAAAACGTCACTAGCTCGAATGATTGCATCTTGTTGTAAGGCTAATTTTCTTAGCATTTCCGCTGTAATGAGCGGCGTAAAAGATATTCGATCTGTAATTGAGTCCGCGGAGATCGCCAAGTCAAAGAATCTTCAGACGGTAGTTTTCGTAGATGAGGTGCATCGATTTAATAAATCTCAGCAAGATGCTTTCCTTCCTCATATTGAAAGTGGGTTGATATATTTTATCGGAGCGACAACAGAAAATCCTGCATTTGAGATCAACAACGCATTGCTTTCACGGGTGCATGTATATCTTTTGAAGTCATTGACGTCGCAAGCTTTACTAGGCATTTATCAGAAAGCTTTAGATTTCAAGAATGAGTCTAATCTTGCTGATATCGTTATCTCTGGTGAAGCTCGAGAACTTCTGATAGATAACGCTGATGGAGATGGTCGAAGATTGCTTCAAAATTTGGATTTGGTGTTGAGTAACTGCACGAGTGGGCAGATTGATTGTGCAGTTGTAAAGGAGTTGCTTTCGCAAAGAACTATTAGGAATTTCGACAAAAACGGAACAATATTTTATGATCAGATTTCTGCCCTTCACAAATCTGTACGAGGGTCTGACCCAGATGCTGCGCTTTATTGGTTTGCCCGTCTTTTAGATGCGGGCTGCGATCCGAATTTCATAGCTAGGAGAGTCTGCCGCATGGCTACCGAGGACGTGGGAAATGCAGACCCAAGGGCATTAAGCTTAGCTATAGACTGCTGGGAGGCCTGGAAAAGACTAGGGTCGCCTGAAGGTGAATTAGCGATCGCTCAAGCCATTGTGTATTGCGCGTGTGCAGCTAAAAGCAATGCTGTTTATTCTGGCTTAGCGATGGCTCGACGGGAAGTTGAGCTGAACGGCTCAATGTCAGTCCCGGTTCATTTGCAGCAAAACCCAATCCGCTCAGGGCGTAATTCGGAGTTAGCTTATCGGTACGATCACGACGAAAGAGGGTTCTCCGCAGGACAGACTTATTTTCCGGAGGGTTTGACAGATAGATGCTTTTACAATCCGACCGAAAATGGTCTAGAAGGTCAGATTAGAGAAAAGCTGGTTAGGTTACGAGTCGGCAGATATAAAAAAGAGAGTAAGATCTAGGTGATGTATCAGCTTTTCTTGCTCTGCTGTGGCGCCAGTGTAGGTGTTGTTTTGCGTGATTTAACAGCGCGCGCTGTCGGTCAAGCTTTTGGTACAGAGTTTCCATTGGGGACGCTCATAGTTAATGTCTTAGGTTCTGTGTTGATCGGTTTCTTTTTTGTTATTTGTTCTTCAAAAGAGACTTATGATTCCTTTTGGCGGCCACTATTGTTTATTGGAGCACTAGGCGGATTCACAACTTTTTCAACATTTTCTCTTGAGACTCTGCAGCTTATGGAAGACGGCGTTTTTTTTAGGGCAGGTTATAGCGTTTTGTTAAATGTCGGGTTGTGTATTGGTGGGTGTTGGATAGGCTCTGTAACAGCAAAAATGATATTGCCAAGTTAAGTACGGTTTGTGGGGGACTAGACTGAGTCGTGATAAAAAATAATTATGAATACTCTTCAAGAAGTAAGATAATGCCCTTATGTTAGATCCTCAAATATTACGAAAAGACCTTGTTCATGTAGCGAGCCAATTGAAGCGGCGAGACTTTGTATTAGATATTTCCTCCTTACAGGTGCTTGAATGTAAAAGAAAAGAGTTTCAGGTGGCCACTGAGTTGCTGAGAAGCGAGCGAAATAAAATCAGCAAAAATATAGGGATTGCAAAATCAAAGGGGGAGGACACAACCTTACTTCTCGATAAGGTTGGACAGCTAGGAGAGAACTTGGACGCGAGTGAGGAGTCTTTAAAGGCTGTTCAAGTAGAGCTTGATCAGTTCTCTCTGGGACTACCTAATATCCCTGAAGA